>Ga0182024_10001683_pt1 | contig 56134 bp, 42 predicted proteins | sample P32metaG_FD_120480 | JGI IMG/M metagenome (GOLD analysis project Ga0182024, IMG submission 120480) | Permafrost microbial communities from Stordalen Mire, Sweden - P3-2 metaG (Illumina Assembly) | ecosystem: Environmental > Terrestrial > Soil > Wetlands > Permafrost | place: Sweden: Stordalen...
CCGTCGTCGGAACCGTGGGCACGTCCGTCGTCGGGCAGGACGACGTGGACGATCTGTCCCTTGGTGGGCGTCACCGGCAGCTCCACGCCGAGCCACCGGGTGGCGTTCCCCGACCACGCCCCGCCCGCCCACACGAACGCCCCACAGGGCACGACGTCATCGGCACCCCGCACCGCGCTGACGCGGTCGCCACGCCGGTCGACCCCGATCGCCTCCATCGACACGAACGTGACGCCGCGCCGCTGCGAGGCGACCCGCATGGCATGGCACAGGGCCCGACCGTCGACACGCGCCGCCGACGGGCTGTGCAGGGCCCGCCACAACCGGCCCAGGGGCGGGAACATGGCGCGCGCGTCGTCGGTGGATATCTCGGCGACATCGGGCCTGCGGGCGCCGACCACCGCCCGCACCTCGCTGAACCACGGGTCTTCGTGCTCGGCCAGCGCCACTACGAGCGATCCGCACTCGGCGAAGCCTGTGGGCCCCGGGTCGGCACCGTCGTCGGCCAACCGCGCGACGAGGGACCGCAGATGCCGCGCCGCGTCGATGCCGAATTCGAACCACTGCGGGTCAGGCTCGTGGAACGTCTCGGGGGAGATGATGCCCGCACCGGCGTCCGACGCCCGCCCCGGGAGCGACGCGTCGATGAGCGCCACCGAGGCCCCCGCACAGGCCAGCTCGTACGCGACGGAGGTGCCCACCAACCCGCCTCCGACCACGGCGACATCGACCGACGGGCTCGTACTCACCGGCGCGCCCGCATCATGGTCAGTCGATGAGCGTGCGACGGGGCGCCAGTACGCAGAATTCGTTCCCTTCGGGGTCGGCGAGGACCTCCCACGTCACGTCGGGATCCTGGCCCACGTCGACCCGGACCGCACCGAGGCGCAACAACCGCTCGACCTCGGCGTCGTGGTCGTCGGGGTCCAGGTCGATGTGCAGTCGGTTCTTGGTGACCTTCGTATCGGGAACGGCGAGGAAGCACAGGCCGGGATAGGAGCGATCGTCAGCTCCCACGATGGCCCCTTCCTCATCCTCGAAGAGGATGTCGTGGCCGAGGACGGCGGCCCAGAAGCGGGCGAGCGCGGAGGGGTCGTGCGCGTCGACGACGATGTGGTAGAGGCGCAGGGCCATGCGACGAGCGTAAGGCGGGACCGGGCCCAGGGGCCACAGCCCCGGCTTCGCCTACGAGGCGGGCGCCTCGGCGCTGTGCTCGGACTGGTTGACCCACGCCGCGTACATCTCGGCGTAGCGGCCCTGACGGCCCACGAGCTCGGCGTGGGTCCCCGCCTCGACGATGCGGCCCCGGTCGACCACCACGATGCGGTCCGCCTTCATGGCGGTGGACAGGCGATGGGCGATGAGCACGGCGGTGCGCGCCTCGAGCAGCACGTCGAGGGCGGCCTCGATCCGCGTCTCGGACTGCAGGTCGAGATTGGAGGTGGCCTCGTCGAGCACGAGCACGCGGGGATGCGCCAGGAAGGCCCGGCCCAGGGCGATGAGCTGGCGTTCGCCCGACGACAGGGACTGACCGCGCTCGTGGACGATCGTGTCGACTCCGTCGGGCAACCGCTCGACCAGCTCGGTGAGCCCCACGGCGCGGATCGCCTCGTCGACCTCGGCGTCAGACGCCGAAGGTCGGGCGAAGGCCAGGTTGTCGCGGATGGTGCCGGCGAACAGGAACGGCTCTTGGGGGACCACGCCGAGCTGGCGGCGCAGCGAGTCCAGGGTCACGCCTTCGATGTCGTGGCCGTCGATGCGCACGTGTCCGGCGGTGGGGTCGTAGAAGCGGGTGATCAGCTTGGCCAGGGTGGACTTCCCCGCGCCGGTGGGGCCGACGAAGGCGACGGTCTCTCCCGGCGCGATGCGCAGGTCGACGTCGCGCAGCACCGGCACCTCGGGGTCGTATCCGAATGTCACGTTGTCGAAGACGATCTCCCCGTCGATGGGGGGCAGCTCGATGGCGTCGGGCGCCTCGGTGACGGTGGACTGCGTCGACAGCAACGTGCGCAGCTTGAGGATCGACGCCTGTCCCTGCTGGAAGCTGTTGTACTGCTGGACCAGCAGCTGGATGGGGGCGAAGAAGCGGTTCAGGTACAAGAAGAAGGCGACGAGCGCGCCGATGCTGAGCGTGTGGTGGACGTACATCTCCCCGCCGATGGCGAGCAGTGCGGCCTGTCCCAGCCAGCCCACCAGCTGGGTGCCCGGGCCGTAGACGGCGTTGATGTGCGCGGTGTAGATGTTGGCGTCGCGGTATTCGCCCACCACGTTGCGGTGATGGACGATGTTGTAGCGCTGGCGGTTGTTCGCGGTCACCACGCGCACGCCGTGCAGGCTCTCGGAGAGGTCTGCCATCACGTTGGCGATGCCGTCGCGCACCCGGTCGTAGCCGCGTTCGGACGCCACACGGAACCACAACGACATGATGACGAGCGCCGGGACGACCAGAAGCACGGTGATGAGGGCGAGCTCGACGTTGGTGGTGAAGAGGATGACCGTGATGACCACCATGGTGAGGCCCTGGATGGCGAACTGGGCCAGGCCGTCTTGGAGCAGCTGCTGGAGGTTCTCGATGTCGCTGGTCATGCGGGTCATGACGACCCCCGCCTTCTCGGCGGTGAAGAAGTCCAGGGACAGGCGCTGCAGGTGCGAGAAGACCGTGACCCGGAGGTCGTTCATGACTCCTGCCGCCAACCGGCCGGTGACCCTCACCAACGCCCGTTGGGTGAGCGAGGTGAACGCCACGAAGCCGAGATAGACGGCCGCGATGATGAGCACGATGCTCAGATGGCGATGACCCGGCACCATGCCCTTGTCGATGGCCAGCTCGGTGAGCTTGGGGCCGGCCTGGAGCCCCACGCTCGTGACGACGACCAGCACGGCGGAGACGACGAGCATGTGCGGGTACTCGAGAAGCAGGCCCCGCAAGCTGAGCTGGCGCTGTTCCTTGGCGCTCTGGTGCTGGGAGAAGACGACGTCGGGCTCGCCGTGGTCGGGCTCCTCGGCCAGCAGCGCGTCCACCCCGTCTTGGAGCTCGGACGGGATGCCCCCGAACGGAAGCCCGGCCGCGGCCGGCGCGCCGGGACGGCCGCCCCCGCCGAACATGCCCCCGCCGCCCCATCCGCCGCCGAAACCCATCAGTGGGCCCCGTTCCCTGATTCGGGGCGCGCCACGGTGCCGTCCGCCGTCACCCCGAGGGCCGCGGCCGCGTCGGGCTCCACCTGGGCCAAGACCTCCGCATACTGCGGCGTCGTCTCGAGCAGCTCGGCGTGGGTCCCGTCGGCCACGATCCGCCCGTCCTCCAAGAGCACGACCCGATCGGCCAGGCTGATGGTCGACAGACGATGGGCCACGATCAGCGTGGTGCGCCCCTCCATGAGCACGCGCAGGGCATCGTGGATCTGCTGCTCCACTTGGACGTCGATGGCGCTGGTGGCGTCGTCGAGTACAAGGATGGGCGGGTTGACGAGCAGCGTCCGGGCGATGGTGATGCGCTGGCGTTGGCCCCCCGACAAGGTGTACCCGCGCTCTCCCACCACGGTGTCGTAGCCCTGGGGCAGCTCCCGGATGAAAGCATCGGCTCCTGCGGCGCGCGCCGCGGCCTCGACGTCGGCGATGTCCGCGTCGGGGCGTCCGTAGGCGATGTTGTCCCGGATCGACACCGAGAAGAGGAAGGCGTCGTCGAGCACGACACCGACGTTGGCGCGCAGGCTCTGGAGCGTGAGATCCCGGACGTCATGGCCGTCCACGGTGAATGTCCCCTCGGTGACGTCGTAGAAGCGCGGGATGAGGCGCGCCACGCTCGACTTGCCCGAGCCCGTGCGCCCCACCAGTGCCACGGTCTCGCCGGGGCGGAGGTGGAGGTCGAGGTCGTGCAGCACCATGGGGAGATCGGGCCCGTAGGAGAACCCCACCTTCTCGAAGCGCACGTCGCCTCGGCAGTCGACCAGGTCCACCGCACCGGGACGGTCGACCACCGTGGGTTGCTCGTCGAGGATCTCGTAGATGCGCTCGGCCGACGCCGCGGCGCGCTGGCCCATCATGATGATCATGCCCAGCATCATGAACGGGGCCTGGAGCATGAGGAGGTAGGAGTTGAAGGCCAGGATGGCGCCGAAGCCGAGGTGTCCCTGGATGACCAGGTACCCACCGAAACCGAGCACCAGGGCCAGGCCGACCTGGGGCAGGTTCTGCACGGCGGGGGTGAACCGGGCCCGCAGGTCGGCGTCTTTCACATAGCCCCACTGCACCTTGTCCGCCGCCTTGGCCAGCGTGCGCAGCTGGTCTTTTTCAGCTGCGAACGACCGGACGACCCGGACGCCGTTGACGTTCTCGTCGACGATGGTGGCCACATCCGCCAATCGGGCCTGGATGAGCCACGACACGGGGAACATCGTCTTGCGCATGCGATGCCCGACGAGGAACACGAAGGGCATGGTCGCCATGGCCACGAAGGCGAGGGGGACGTTGATCGAGAGCATGAAGCCGAAGGCGACCAGCGCGATGCTGCATTGGACCAGGATCATGGGCGCGAACGTCATGTACATCTGCACGGAGCGGATATCGGAGTTGGCGCGCGAGATGAGCTGGCCCGACTGCACCCGGTCGTAGAAGGGGAACGACATCCGCGTCAGGTGCTCGTAGATCATCGTGCGCAGGTCGTACTCGATCTCGTACGCCGTCTGGAAGAGAAACAGGCGCGAGATGTAACCGGTGACGCCGCCCGCCAGCCCGAGCCCGAGGATCCACCACACGTAGAAGTGCAGCGGAACCGTGTGGCGCACCAACGAGTTGTCGATGGCGTGGTTGAGCAGGTCCGGGATCTGGACCTGGAGCACCAGGCCGACGAACGAGAGCACCAGGGACGTGATGAAGATCCCCCGGTGGGCGCGCAGGATGGGCATGGCCCGTCGCAGCCACTTCTTGGTCGTGTCCGGGTCGACGCTGCCGCGCGGGGCGTGGTAGCGGGCCTCTTCGGTGACAGGCGGAGCCGATGCGCCGGGAGCCGACGTGCCCGAGACCGATCCCCCCGGGGCCGATGCGCCCGCGGCCGCAGGGTCGGCCGGCGTGGCCCCCGGGGCCGTCGGGAATGACTCGCGCGTCGTGCTCATGAGGCGGGCTCTCCGGACCGGAGCGTGGAGTGCGCCGCATCAGTCGTGTTCACCACGTGCGCGGCGTGATAGGCGCGCATGGCGCCGCGCCACAGCACCAGGGCGTCGAGCGCCTGGTGGGTGAGGGCGGGATCGTCGAGACACGAGGCGATGTCGGTGAGGCGGGCGTCGACGGCGGCATTGGCCCGGTCCAAAAGGTGCCGGCCCTCGACGGTGAGGGTGTGGGTGACGCTGCGCTTGTCGAGATCGCCGGGGGTGCGCTGTACCAGGCCCCGGATCTCGAGCCCGTCGACCACGGCTGTGACGGTGGGGCGCCGCACCGTCAGGCGCTCGGCCAGCGCCGACGGGAACGAGGCCCCTTCGCCCAGCAACCCCAGCACCCGGTACTGGGGTAGAGACAGCTCCACCCCGGTGAGGGCCAGTTCGACCTGCTTGGAGAGCCACGCCGCAGCGCGGCCGAACGATCCGGGCTCGTGGGCCACCGCCCCCACCACGGCCGCCGCCGTCCCTCCCTGGTTCTCAGGCCCGACCCGCATATCGTTAGACTATCTAACGAGCGGGGGCGACCCGACCGCCAGCCGGCCGGGACGGAGCCGGAGAGAAGGCCGGCATGGACCGAAAACGGGACCTGTCCGGCTCCGACAGAATCTGCCCCATCCCGGCTTCGGCGAGGAGTCGGGGCTCATCTCCTCGGCCGGACTGATCGTGGTCTTCGCGGTGGGCCTCCGAGCGGGACCAGGCCCTCGGGCGTTCCGGCCTGGTGTCCGGTACCGTCTTTCGCAGGTAGACGCGGGGGCAAGCGGCGCGCTATTGGCGGGGGGTACGACCATGTTCGACGGACTTCGCTCCATGCACCGGGGGCGTGGGGCCGGCATCGCCCGGCGCCACCGTGGGTCGCGGGTCGTGCTCGCGCTGGCCCTGGCGGCGGGGTCCGCCCTCGCCACCACGGCGCTGGACAGCGCCGCTTCCGCCTCGGGCATGTGGTCCGCCCCGACGCTCGTGGACTCCGGGGGAGGGCTCACGTCGGTGTCGTGCCCGACGGTGAAATTCTGTGTCGCTGTCGACGGGACGGGGAACGCCGTCATCCACAAACGGAACAACACGTGGGAGGCGCCGAATCCCATCGACGCCGGTGACGGCGGGCTCTCTTCGGTGTCTTGTGCCACGACGTTGTTCTGCATGGCCGTCGACGGGGTGGGCAACGAGAAGCGCTACGCCTATGGGACCTGGTTCCGCGCCGTGAGCATCGACCCGGGTGTGGCGCTCGACGCCGTGTCGTGTGCGAAGAACACGTTCTGCGCGGCGGTCGACGCGGACGGGAACGCGCTCACCTATGACGGCACGGCGTGGACGAGCCCCACCATCGTCGATGGTGGCAATGCCGTCGTCGGGATCTCGTGCCCGACGGTGACCTTCTGTGCGGCGATCGATGACAGCACCAATGCGCTCACCTTCGACGGCACCGGCTGGACCAGCCCGGCGAGCATCGACTCGGGGAGCACACTGGAGTCGGTGTCGTGCGCCACCGCCACCCTGTGCGTAGCCGTGGACGATCACGGGAACGCGCTCACCTTCGACGGCACCGGCTGGACCAGCCCGGCGAGCGTCGACGCCGGCCACGCACTGGACTCGGTGTCGTGCGCCACCGCCACCCTGTGCGTGGCCGTGGACGATCACGGGAACGCGCTCACCTTCGACGGCACCGGCTGGTCGGGCCCGACCAGCATCGACTCGACCAACACGTTGGAAGCGGTGTCGTGCCCGACCGCCAACTTCTGTGCGGCGGTCGACAGCGTGGGCAACGCGCTCACCTTCCCGCCTCCCATCGCCATCACGACCACGTCGCTCCCGGCCGGGACCTACCACCACTCGTACTCGGCCACCTTGACGGCCAGCGGGGGCAACCCCCCGTACAAGTGGTTGGCCAAGCTGCCCCGGGGCCTCAAGGTCGACAAGACCACCGGCGTGATCTCGGGCACACCGAGGAGGAGCGGGCACTTCGTCGTCACCGTGACGCTCCTCGACCAGAAGATCCGGATCACGGGCCGGCCCGCCACGCAGGACCGCGCCGTGGCCAGCCTGATGCTCACGATTTCCTGACACCGCCGCGGTAGACCGACAGCACCGTCCACCAACTGCGGTTCGGCTAGCGCGTGAGCGCCACCGGTTCGGTCGCGACGGCGGCCAAGGCGGCGGCCGAAGCGGCGGCCGAAGCGGCGGCGAGGAAGCGTTGCGCGTCGTCGGGCACGAGAGGGCGGCTGAAGTAGAAGCCCTGTCCGGCGTCACAGCCCTCGTGCTTCAGTTGGTTCAGCTGGTCGAGCGTCTCGATCCCCTCGGCCACGGTCTTGAGACCCAGAGCCGTCCCGAGCTCGATGAGCGCGTGGACGAGAGCGATGCTGGCGCGGTCCGGGGCGGCACCGAGCATGAACGTCCGATCGATCTTGAGGATGTCCACCGGGAATTGTTGGAGATAGGCCAGCGACGAGTAGCCGGTTCCGAAGTCGTCGATGGCAAGGCGGATGCCCAGATCCTTCAACGCCCTGAGGCGCAGCGCCGACTCGTAGGAGTCGCGCATCAGGGTGGTCTCGGTCATCTCGAGGATCAACGAGGTCGGGTCCAGTCCAGAGTCTTCAAGCGCCGTCTGGATCTCGGCGACGAGCGTGCCGGTTTCGAACTGGCGCGGTGAGACGTTGACAGACACCGCCGTCGGCAGCCCCGCCTCGTGCCAGAGACGGGTCTGGCGACATGCTTCTCTCAGGACGAAGGCCCCGACCTCGACGATGAGGCCCGACTCCTCGAGAGCGGGGATGAAGTCGTCGGGGGCCACGACCAGCCCCGACGGTCGGCGCCATCGCAGCAACGCCTCGACACTCTGCACGGTGCCGTCGCGCAGGTCGATGACCGGTTGGTAGACGAGAAAGAATTCGCCACCTTCCAGAGCGAGGCGCAAGTCCCGTTCGAGCTCGATCCGCATGCGGAATTCGCCGCGCATGTGGGGCTCGAAGCGAACGGCTCGATTCCGTCCCGCCGCTTTGGCTTCGTAGAGGGCGACGTCCGCGTCCATCAGCAGGTCCTCGGCCGACGCGTATGCGCCCGAGACGATGCCGATGCTGGCCGATATGGTCAATTGGGGCCGCGCCGCGCTGTGCACCGCATAGGGAACCGTGAGTGATTCGAGGAGTCGCTGCGCGACGGCCTCGGCCAGCACCCCGGACCCCTCGACCAGGACCACGAACTCGTCGCCCCCCAGGCGGCCGATGGAGTCCGCTTCGCGAAGAGCGCCTTGAAAGCGGATGGCGGTCTGGCGTAGCACGTCGTCCCCGACGCGGTGGCCGAGCGAGTCGTTGACGTCCTTGAACCGGTCGAGGTCGATGAACAACACCGCCCCGTCGTGGCCCGTCCTGCGGCCGCGCTTCTGCATCTGCTCGATGCGATCCAGGATCAGCTTCCGATTGGGAAGGCCGGTGAGCGGGTCACGAGTGGCGAGGCGCTCCAGGGCGTCGCGGGTCGACCGGAGCTGGGTGATGTTGTGGGCCGACACCGCCAAGCCGTCGACGGTCGGGTCGTCGAGCAGATTGACGATGCTCAGCTCGCACGGAACAGGGACACCGCCGTCGCGACGGCGCAGGTCGACCTCGACGATGGTCGGGCCCTCCTCGGCGGGCGGACCGTCGAGCGCGGACGCCAGCGCGGCCCGTAAGGCAGAACGATCGGCGGGGACCACGAGGTCCTCGAGCGGGTGACCCTCGACCAGGGCCTGGTCGTGTCCCAGCATCCGGGTGATCGCGGCGGACACGGACTGCACCGACCCCGTGCGGTCGAGCAGCAGAAGGATGCTGGCCGAGTTGTGGACCAGGGACCGGAACCGCTCGATGTCGTTGGTGGCGACCTCCCAGCGCCGTCGCTCGGTCAGGTCGCGCAGGCACCAGACGAGCCCGTCGATGGGCGGCGTGCCGACGAGGTTGGCGCCGATAAGCTCGACGAGCTTCCAGCCCGTCGGGGTCTTGACGCGCAGCTCGATGGGAGATCCGACGGTCTTGTCCCGGACGCTCTCCAGCGAGGCGACGGCGATCTCGAGGTCCTCGGGATGGAGGAACTCGAGCGCGTTGAAGCCGACGATGTCGGCGACCTCCAGGCCGAAGATCCGCTCCGCGGCGGGGTTGGCCCAGACGAGGTGACCATCGGCGTCGGCCACGACGACCGCGTCGGGCAACTCCAAGACCAACCGCTCCAACCACGCAGGTTCCATTGCCCCTTCCCAAAAAGCCGCCCTCCAGGCATCGGCCCGTCGAGACGGCTTCTGTACCCCCGCCCGCTCCCGGACAGGGTGAGCCCGAAGGGCTCCGACAACGCGTCGGGCCTGGTCAGAGGGGTCGGAACCGCAAAAGCGCGGACGGCGCCGCCGAGCCCGATCTCAGGAGCGGGCCGGTTCGAGCTTCAGTGTGACGATCTGGAAGGGTGTCACGTCCACGGTGACCGCAGGCCCGTCGGTCGGGATCGGGGCGATCTCGCGTTCGAGCAGGTCGGTGACCGTGGCGCGCCGGAGGGCCCACGGACCCCGGAGCGTGACGGGGCCGCGGCGTCCCCACGCCTCGTACATCCTGACCACCAGTGCATCCGCATCGTCGTCGCCGACCTTGACGGCCTCGATCACGACGTGCTCCACGTCGACCGACAACAACGAGCCCAGCGGGGGCATGACCCCGGCACGAGGCGAGGTGGCGACGCTCCGGAGGGGGACGTTGAGGTCGTAGCCGGCGTCGATGACGCCGGCCTCGCGCAGGTCGCCCGCATGCGGGAGCAGGCGGTACCTGAAGTGGTGATGGCCGCGATCGGCCACGGGGTCGGGCCAGGTCGGGGCGCGCAAGAGGGAAAGGCGGATGACGTTGCCCAGAATGTCGTAGCCGTATTTGCAGTCGTTGAGCAGGGCGACGCCGTAACCGGGCTCGGACAGGTCCGCCCACTTGTGCGCACAGACCTCGAAGCGCGCCACGTCCCAGCTCGTGTTGGCGTGCGTCGGGCGTTCCACGTGCCCGTACTGGATCTCATACGTGGCCCGGGGGCTGCGGACGCCGACGGGAAAGGCGACCTTGAGGAGTCGATTGGTCTCGTGCCAGTCCACCTCGGTGTCGAAGTCGATGGCGCGCCCACCGGCGTCGAGCCCGATGACCTGGGTCAGACACGAGGCTCCGAACCGTCGGGTGACCCGGATGCCGGCGCGCAGAGGGCCGGTTGCCACCACGTCGATCGACTCGACCTCGTCGAGGTCCGCCACCTGCTCGAAGGCGAACCGGTCGATGTCCCAAGCGTCGAAGAAGTTGGGGTAGTCCGGGTGGAGTTGGAAGCGGTTGCCGAGCTCGCCCACCGCCAGGACCTGGCGTTGGGCGGACTTGTCGAATATCGACGACAACAAGCCCCGGTCGTCGAGCTCGATGCGCAGATGCTCGTTCTCGAGGGAGCGGAGATCGGCGGTGGCGCCGCCGGTTCTCGGAACCTCGGCCACCGTGGGGCCCGCTTGGAGGTTATAGACCTGGTACCCGCACGAGGACACCGTCGCTTCGAAGATGGCCCGGCCCTGGGGGTCGCGCTGCACGGGAGTCGCGGCCCCCGAGGCGTCGACGGCCACGGTGACATCGTCGGGCGCGTCGACAACGACCATCTCTCTCCGGGCGTGCGAGAGCGAGTTGAAGACCACGACGGGGGACGTGTTCGTGGCGGTGTCGATGGCTTGGACATGACGGGTGAGCGCCTCGCCGATCAGACGGTCGGTCTCGCCCAGGAGATAGGCATGGTCGCGGGCGGTGTCGTCGTAGACCCAGTGGATCCCCGACCCCGGGATGATGTCGTGGAACTGATGGAGAAGGAGAAGCTTCCACAAGGCCCCGAGCTCGGCGTTGCCATCGGCGCCCTCGGTGGGCCCCGACGCCAGGGCCCCCCACAGTTCCGAGTCGCGCAGGGCGAACTCGCCCCGTCGGTTCGCGAGCTTGGTGGCGGCCTGGCTGGTGTAGGTGCCGCGGTGGAATTCCAGGTAGAGCTCGCCCACCCACACGGCCGGGTCGCGGATCTCGGCCTCGGCCTCGGTGAAGAACCGGCGCGGCCCCTCCATGGTCAGAAGCGGGAGTCCGTCGTGGTCGGCCAGGCGGCGCGCTGACTCGAGCATCTCGGTGGTGGGACCGCCCCCCCCGTCGCCCCAGCCGAAGAGATACAGCGAGCGGTTGGCGCGATCGTGATCCTTGAAATTCTCGACACCGAACCGGAGCTCGCGGACGCTCATGCTCCCGCTGTAGGTGTCAGCCGGTGGGAAGTGGGTGAAGACCCGCGAGCCGTCGATGCCCTCCCACAGAAAGCTGTGGTGGGGAAGGGAGTTGTACTGGTTCCACGAGAGCTTCTGGGTGAGGAACCACCGGATGCCGCTCTGGCGCATGATCTGAGGCAGGGCGGCCGAGTACCCGAACACGTCGGGCAACCACACGTCGTTGGTCTCGATCCCGAGCTCGTCGAGGTAGAAGCGCTTGCCGTGGACGATCTGGCGGACGAGGGATTCGCCCGAGGGGATGTTGCAGTCCGCTTCGACCCACATGCTTCCGGTGGGCTCGAGGCGCCCCTGGGCGATCCTCTCCTTCATGCGTACCCACAGCTCGGGGTAGTGGTCGCGCATCCACGCCAGGTGCTGGGCCTGGGAGACCACGAACCGGTACTCGGGGTACCGGTCCATGAGCTCGAGGACGGTGCTGAACGTGCGCGCGCACTTGCGGATCGTCTCGCGCAGCGGCCACAGCCACGCCGTGTCCAGATGTGCGTGCCCCACGATGCTCGCGGCGTGGGCCCCCGGTGCCGCTCGGCGCGCCAGCAGCTCTTCGAGAACGGGCTGGGCCCGACGCCAACTGTCGGAGATGTCGGGAAGCTCCAGCATGTTGCAGGCTCGTTCCAGGCCGGCGCCCAGTCGTGCGACCTGCGGGTCGCTCTCGGGGAGCTCGGTCAGCAGCTCCACGAGGACCCGGAAGTCGTGCCAGAAGGCGTCGAAGTCGGGGTCGCACACATGAAGGTCGGCGGATTGCAAGGTGAACAAGGCCGAGCCTTCCGGCTCGGCGAGGAGCATGGGCCACGGGTTGGCGCCGAAAGGAGAAGGAGGATTGGCCGCCGCCTCGACGAAGAGCTCGATGTGCTCCTGCGCCACGGCGTTCGTCGTGAGCAGGTGCTCCCGGTGGTTGGGGGACAGGCCCTGCACGGCCCGGCCGTTGCGCCACACGAGGGCTTCGGCCCCGAACCCGGTCGAACCTGCGTTGCCGATGCTGAAGCCCAACGCCACCTGTCTTCCCGCCCACTCCGAGGGCACCGTGCCTCGCAGTCGGAACCAGGTGGTGTCCCAGGGAGGCCCCCACGATCCTCCCAGCGGGAATGGTCGGTAGTCGGCGCCGAATGCTGCGGTGGCGGGGATCGGCTCGCCGTGCACATGGTGCGCGGCGACCTCGAGGGCGACCAAAGGTCCTCGACGACGGGGTCGCACGAACTCGTTGAGGACCCGGGTGATGCGACGGACACGGATCGAGTCCTCCGGACGCACGCCGACCGAGTGTAGTGAGCGGGGCTCGAGGGGCCTCTGTCCTCCCGCTCGGAGTCGGGCGCTCAGTCGCGTCCCGGTTCGCGTTCGGACACCGACGGCTTCACGACCCCGGAGCTGAACAAGGTTCGTTGCCAGATCTCCGCCAATGTGGCCGCGGCGACGTCGACGTCCACGGCCGGGCCGCGACCGTAGGTGTCGAGAAGGTAGCGCTCGGTCATGCCCACGAGGGCGCGAGCGGTCTGTTCGGGCCGTTCGATGGTGCTCAACCCCCGTCGACACAGCTCGGCGATGAACTCGGCGTACCTGTCGGTGAACGCCCGGAGCACCGAGCCCCAGGCCTCGTCGATCTCCGTACCCACCCCCGATGCCTGTTCGAAGGCCAACAACAGTCGGCCGTGCTCCCGGTACAAGGTGACGAACTCGACGCCCGTCTCCAGTCCCGTCGACGGGTCCGCCAGCCAGCTGTCGGCCGTGGCTCGGAGCTCGCCGCCCAGATCGGAAAGCCACCGCAGCAACACGGCTTCGAGGTCGGGGAAGTAGCGGTAGAACGATGTGCGGGTGAGCCCCGTCGAGGCCATAACGTCCTCGACTGTGAGGTCCCGGAACTCCCTGTCGGCGAGCAGCGTCTCGGTGGCGTCGAGGATCGTGCGTTCCGCCGTGGTGCGGCGTTCGCGGATGCGTCGCCGGAGGGCGGCGCTGGCCGGGGTCACCTGAGGTCGCTTTCGTATGACATGTCGCCCTTGTATGACATACCGTGTGCCACGGAGTTTGACACTGCGTCTGTCACTGTGTCAATCTATTCCCCCGACATTCGGGAGTCCAGCGATCGACAAGACCCGGGCCCCCACTGGAAAAGGAGTTCTCCCTTGTCAGGCGCGGTGTGTCGTGAGCTGTGAGAGCCCGTTGCTCGTCCACCGTGATGGCAGCATGTCGTGCGAGGTGCCTGGTTGTACGGAGGGCCGGAGCGCGGCCGACGTCGAGCGTGCCTTGGTGCGGCACCGGCTGAGGGTGAGCTGTGACGATCCCGGTCGCACCCGATGCCATCGTTGTCGCCCCCAGCCCGCGCCGGGTTCATAGGGACGATCCCGACACGTGGTCGTTGCAACCGGCACAGGCGAGGGCGTGTAGGCCTTCGTGGCCGAGCGTGAGATCGCCGCCATCGTGTGGCACGAAGCAAGCGAAGTGGTGGAACTCGTCTACGTCGAGGGAGAGCCCGATCGCCTCGTCGGCACTCGATCCGTGGTCACCGACCTGGCCCGAAGCGTCGGGCTCGACATCGTGCCCACTCCTCCCGGGACGGTCCGGTGGGCTCGGCCTCCTGAACCCGGCCCGACGTGACCGTGAGTTAGTTGCATTATAGAACGCAATGGCCTAATCTCCGTTACAGGACGGGAAACTCGCCGTCGCATCGGTGCGCCCGAGGAGATGGCATGACAGAGACACGGTCGCGAGAGGTGGCGGGCACCGGCGGAGCGGGCTGGGGTGCGACGAGAAGCAAGACGGTGCAATGGCACGACCCGGCGATCACGGCCGCGGCCGGTGCGCGTCTGAACGGGCTCGAGTTCCTCCGGGCCATCCTCGACGGCGTGCTGCCGCCTCCTCCCATTGCGGCCCTGCTGGGGATGCAGATGCGCGAGGTCGAGGTCGGTCGCGTGGTCTTCGAGTGCGAGCCAGACGAATCGGCCTACAACCCCATGGGCGTCGTCCACGGGGGGCTCGTGTGTACCCTGGCCGACACCGTCGCCGCCTGCGCGGTGCACACCACCCTCGGCTACGGCGTCGCCTACACGTCGATCGATCTTAACGTGAGCTATCTCCGGCCGGTCACCGTCCGCAGCGGTGTACTGCGGGCGACCGGGCTCGTCACCAAGCTGCCGGGTCGTCGCGTCGCCTTCTCGCGGGCGGAGATCGTGGACGACGCCGGCAAGCTCGTCGCCACCGCTACGAGCAGTTGTCTGGTCATGGAGGGTCAGACGGCTTGACGGGAGGCCCGAACACGACAGATCGGGACGATCGGAGCCCGACCGGTCTGCTTATTTGGCCGGTACCGTTTTATTGGTCGCTACCGTTTGTGGGGCCGGTGCCGTTTGTTGGGAAGGTACCGTCGGAACGCCGAAGCCGACGAGCCCGGTGGGCCACAGGGGCGAGTAGCTGACGACGGACCCCGTGCTCGGAGCCTCGAGCACGATCCCTGCACCCACGTAGATGGCGACATGCTGCACCGACGTGGTGCCGTCGTTCCAGAACACGAGGTCGCCGGGCTGGGCCTGCGCGGCAGGCACGGGCGTGACGGCGTCGTGCTGTTCCTGTGCCGTGCGTGGCAGCGCGATGCCGGCCTGGCCGTAGGCCCACTGGACGAGCCCCGAGCAGTCGAAGCCTGCAGTCGCGGCCGGGAGCGGCGTTTCGCCCCCCCAGACGTACGGCACGCCGACCTGGGTTGCCGCCGCCCAGATGGCCGCGTTCAGCGCCGGCGGGATGGGCGGGGAGGTCTTGTCGGCGTCCACCGCGTTCTCGCCGGCGGTTTGGGCGGCGAGATAGAGGGGCACCGAAGCATCGTTCCCGGTGCTGAGCGCGGCCAGGGAGGCCTGCTGTGTCGAAGCAGCCACCACGGCCGACTGTTGGGCTTTGGCGATGTCGGTCAGGTCGGCTTGGACCTTGGTCTCGGTGGCCACGAGGGTCGCGTCCTGGGCCGCCAGCGTGCCCGCCTCGGCCTCGTAGGCGGTGGCCACCGCGGCGGTATTGGCGATGGCGACCTGCTGGTATTCGCTCGTCGCAGCGGCGTCGTTGGAGCTCGAGAAGGGAATGGTGGTGATCTCGGTCAATGGCACGCCCCCCATGTAGGCGATGAGGGCGTCGGTCCGTAGCCGCCGACGGGTGGCGGTGACCTTGCGTTGGGTCACCGCGACTTGGGCGCGAATCGACGCCTCGTGCTGCTGGAGCGCGGTGAGTTGTGCCGAGTCTGTCTCGTAGGTCTCCGCCAGCTGATCCAGCACGGCGCCGGTCTGGGTGATCTGGACCTGGAGCGCCGACATCTGTTGGACCTGGTTGGGCGTCAGGGTGACCGGGACCGGCGCAGTGGTCGTGGTCGAGGACGTGGTCGTGGAGGTCGAAGCGGTGGGGGCCGGTTGGGCACCGGCCAGGGCCGGGGTGAGTGCCAGTCCTCCCGCCAGGGTGGCTCCGGCGAATGCGCCTCGGATGGCGAGCCTCGGGACCTGGACAGAGAAGTGAACAATGCGACGCAAGATGGGCATGTTATGTGCATCTCGGTCCTTGTCGACCTGGGCGTCCGGGCGGTCGGGGGGCCAACTTTGACGGGCGCGAGGGTCGCGCCAGAAGGCCGGGACCGCTCGGGAGCTTCCGCCCGGCCACCGTCGCGAGTGAGGTCGGCTGACGCCTACGTCTGAGAGAAAGCGGGCCGATGATCAGACGTGATCGGCTCGCACTCGATCTGGGGGGGTCGAGGTGTTCCCGTATGGGGCACAGATGGGCAGACGATGATGACTGCCGTCTGTTTCACACCGCCTGTTGGCTCACCCTGCACCGAGACGATCGCATGTCGCCTCCGAGAGCGTGCTCCCGACATCGAGGCAGTACGCGGACAAGCGCATCGAGAAGTAGGCGGATCCGGCGCCGGCCACGGTCCCGCTCTCGGGGCCGAACTCCATTCCGAAAGGGATCGTGTCGAGCCAGTAACTCTCGCGAAAACTACGCCAGCCATAGTTGTTCTGGAGCAACGTCGCGACCTCGGAAAGGACCGTGCTCAGATCGACACTGACGGTGCCGTTGTTCGTGGTATCGGCTCTGTTCAAGATGAACCAGACCGTCCCACCCCACGGCTCCGTATGCCCTCTCGTGAACACGTTGCTGACATAGACCGACCAGGCGCCGGCTCCAGGATGGAGCGTCCCGTTCACTTTGAACGGGACGCTTGCCGTCGCCGTTCTGACGGAGCCGGGAAGGAGAGCCTGTTGGTCGTAGCCTGTCCACACCATCACCTCAACCGTCCCGTCTTTCTTGCACGGCGTCTTGGTGTCCGAGTTGTTGAGCCACATGTCATAGGCGATGTCGTATGTGACGTGTGGGGTTTGAGAGGTGTAAGCCGTCGTGCCGATCAAGTCGGATGGAATCGAGTTGACGCGCATGGGGAGCGGTAGTCCTGAAGACACGGGCGGGGAGGTGCTCGAAGAGCATTGGTTGATCCCGTACAGCGCGCTCGGATAGCCGCGCACCCACGTGTTGGCGCTCGGTGCGATGCATGTCGCGTCTGTACAGGGTGGCGCACTGGGGAGGCGTCCTCGCACGGTCAGGGCACCTCGGGCCACTGACATCTGTACGGATCCGTCCTTGGCCGGGACGGCGCCGAGGTTCCACACGTCCCCGTTGAGCTGTGCCGGACCGAGATTCGGACCGGAAGCGGCACAGGCCGTTGGTGTGGCCGGACCGAGGGGGCATGCCGGTGTCCACTGCCATGTCTTGCCGTTCGCGGCGGCATCGGGGAAGAGCGAAACGCCGCGCGTGGGCGCATCGGATCCACAGGCAGTTAGAACTAAAGCTGCGGAGCAGAAGACGATGACGAGGGTGTGCCCGGATCGCCAGCGCGTTCGTTGTCTCACGCTGTGGCCGAGCTTGAACGGGGGGATCACTCCGGCTCCAGACTGGGTCACACCCACACGGCGCGTTCTATGCACCACGACCATGACCGTGGGATCCTCAGAAAACGTGGACGTACGGGTGTCCCCCGCGCAAGACGATGCTCACGACCTTGCCGACGATGGACGATGCGGGAACAGCCCCGAACGAACGGGAGTCGCATGATTGGGAGCGATTGTCCCCCATGACGAAATATTCGCCCGCCGGCACTGTCGTCAGAGGGATCGGATCCGACGTGACCGCTCCGACGCTCGAGCCGTACCGATGGAAGTCGTTGACTCGATTCCCGTCGACATAGATGGTGTTGCCCACCGACCAGATGGTCTGGCCGGGCAGGCCTATCACCCGCTGCACCACGTCCGGGCCGCTCCCCGCATCGGCGCGGCACGGATAGGGCTCCGGATGGCGGAAGACGATGATGCTCCCGGTCTGGATCGGGCCCGCCAGGGAGGTCGACTTCACGACCAGGATGCGGTCGCCGACGTGGAGCGTCGGCTCCATCGCGGCTGATGGCACCGAAAAGGGCTCGATCACCGTCGCCCGCAGCAGCAATGCCACGCCGGCGACCACGACCACGACGGTGACCCATCCGAGAAGGAGTCGACGACGATGCCGTAGGCGGAGCTGGTTCTTCCGAACCGGGGGGGTCGGGGCCTGGCCCTTTTTCTGCGCCTCCAGGTCGAGTCCCCGCAGGCGATAGTCGTGGCTGCGTTTTGCACGGGGCGTAGTGGTCGGTGTGGTGATCTGGGCTTCTTCTTCGCCCTCGTCGAGGGTCAAGACGGAGTCCACCACGAGGTCGTCCGGTGCGATCGAGACGGACGATCGCCGTCTTCCGTTGGAGGAGTGCAAGTCCGTCATGGGAAGTCTCAGGCCCTCCGCTCGGAGCCCGAATCGGCAAGGAGGCGCTGGACTCGCTCGCCTTGCTCGTCGTTCAATGGCTCGAATGCGATTCCGAAATGAGCGCCGAGGCCGGTGTCGCTGTGCCAGGTGACGATCCCACCCACGTCCAGCCTCAGCTGACTCGCGAATGCGCCCCCCTTGAGCACGAGGATCGAGCCGAGCTTGCCTCCCGCCTCGACGACGGCCTGTGTGTCACGCAGGACACAGTGCATGCCGCCCTGGCTGATGTCGACGAGATCGGCGGACACGGTCTTGGGTCCGAAGCGAATCTGCGCTCGTCCGATGACGAGCACTCTGGCATGGTGCCGGCGCTCGGTTACGGGCGTGCGCCACGGACCGAGCCGAGAGAGCCGGCGGGCGAACCCGGCGCGACGCCCCGACGACTGACGACTCGCATCGGCGCGCCGTCCCGTCGGTACGAATTCGAGTGACCACGCCCGCTTCTCCGCAGGTGCAAGATTTGACCAATTGGCAGGCATGCGTCGGATCAGGGGGGGCAGGGAACTGCTGAACGTGGCGTCTGAGGGGAGGGGAGCACCCCACCCGACCGCGATGGCGGCGGCCTCAGCCTGGGTCACCGTCGCTCCGATCGGCTCGTAGGGCAGATCGAACAGGCCCGGGTCGTCCTGCCAGTCGCGACACCCATCGGTGATCGCCTGGGCGACGTCAGGCCAGCGCACCCGCGCCAGCAGATACGGGTTGGTGCTACCGCCGAGCACGTAGTACTTCACCTCGGTAGCCACCATGAACTCGCGTGCGGTTGCCATGTGGACCTCTACCCGCCCCGAGTCGCCTGCGACACCGGCGCCGCTGATCCATCGGCGGGAGCGCCGACGCGTGCGTGATGGACGGGAGTCCCAGGCAGAAGGTCGCCGGGCGCAGCGAGGGCGGCAATCCCTGCGCCGACCAGTGCCGCCAGCAGCACGGCCATGGCGGGGCGGAGCACCCGGACCGGACGGCCACCTCGGGCTTGGCGCAGACGCTTTTCCTCATGGCGGCGCCGGAACTCGGGCGCCGGGACGAGCTGGGCGCGGAGGTTCCACAGAGACGCGAACGGAGAGCAGGCGTACACGGTGCCCTGGATGGCGGTGATCACGATCAGCAGAATTGGTGGGTGCGGCCTTGCCGCGAGCAGGCCGGCCGACGTGTAGAGGGTGATCGCCAACAGCGCTTCCCAGCGGCTCAGCCGGAACGCAGCTCGCAGCCTGTGGCGGGTCGAGCCGGTCTTCGACGTCCGCAGGAAAACGCCTTCGCGTCGTGACATGCCCTCTACGCAGGCGATCGCGGTGATCAGGCTGGCGGAAAGGCTGATGGCGAGGCCGAGGACCGATCGTCGCCGCGTGATCGGCGTCCAGTGGCGAAGGGTCCACATCATGCAAATCGTGGCGATGATGATGAGCGACATGGGAAGCAGTGATCGGTCGCCGCCCAGCGGAGTGAGGGCAAAGTGAGAGCCCGATAGGGTCAGCCCGGTGATCGTGAGCAGCAAGAGCGCGAAGGCCAGCATCAGGAAGTCTCGGAACCACCCCACCGAAGCCATCAGGTAGTCGCGGCGCTGACTGCTCGTGAGGTGATTCTCGGGTGAGCGATCCCACGGCATGAGGCTCCGCCAGTGGAGTCGTAGGATCTGCATGGCGCCGAAACACCAGCGGTGGCGCTGTGTGTTCAGCCCGGCATAGGTCGGCGGCACGATGCCGCGGCCGAAGCAGCGCGGGATGTAGAGCCCAGACCAGCCCGACTTGAGCACCCGGAGCGAGGCCTCGGTGTCCTCACTGATGCACCATTCGTTCCAGCCGCCGACGCCTTCGAGAGCGCTCCGGCGGAACAGGCCCATCGTGCCCACGAAGGGGACTGAATCGCGCTCGTTGCGCGACGACATGCCCGCCAGATAGAAGCCCTGGTAGGAGTCGACGCAGGCCGTGTAATACGAGCTGCCCTCGTAGTCCCGGTTGCCTTCGAATGTTTGGACGAAGCCGACGCGCTGATCGGAGAAATACGAAACCGTCTCTCGCAGGTAGTACGGCTTGACGATGTCATCGGCGTCGATCAGGCCGATGATTTCGGCCCGCGGGTCGGTGTACTGGCGCAACGCGAGGTTGCATGCGCCCGCCTTGTAGCCAGGCCACGGTGCGACGTGGACAAATCGGATACGTTCACGCCCTCGGCAGTACTCCTCCACCGGGCCCCACACGTCAGGATCGGTGGTGTTGTTGTCGAGGACGACGATCTCGAAATCCGGATAGTCCATCTGTTCGACGGCCTGGATCGTCGCGATGAGCATCTCGGGTGGCTCGTTGTAGGCCGGGATGTGGAGCGACACCATGGGCAGGTAAGTGGGATCGGCCTCGGGCAGGGGCCGCGAGTGACGGGTGCGGCACAACACGTCGCTCACGTAGTTGATGTTCGAGTTCCACACCAGGAATGCCGCCAGGTCGAGGATTATCAACAACGACGACGTCAGGGCCTCGACGATCGAGCGGGTCGCGGCAGTCGCCACGAGCGCTGCGAAGGCCAGGAAGGTGAACCCCGCCGCCGCGTAGGAGGCGTAGAAGACCTGGCCGACGACGTTGGTGTCGGGGCGAAGGATGATGACCACGATCGAGAAGATCGTGACCAGGTAGGCGGCCGTCTCGAGCCCGTTGGCGGGCAGTCCCCAGAGCTCGGCGCTCAAGAAGCACGCCACGGCTGACACTGCCGCGGCGCCCACTCCACCGAGGAGGACCTCGGTGACCCTGGAGCCCGTCCAGCGAAAGCGGGTTCCGAGGTTCCGGGCCGGGCTCAGGACCAGGACAGTGGAGACGACCAGCTGGACGAAGCAGAGGATGAAGAGGTCGTAGAGGTTGAACTGGTGGAACATTGTCTAGCCGGCCAACGTGGGGGTTCGACTGCAGAGCGCGGCCGACCCAGTTCGATGAGGGGTGGACAGGTAGGAGTGTCGCCACTCAGGGTGAGTCACCCTACGGATAGTGGGTGAAGCACCTCACAACGCTGTCAACGCATTGCCAACCCTTCGACAACTCGCCTGAGCCGATCAGGTCCCTCCAGCACCGCAGCCCGGCTCCGGCCCCGGTGGTGAGTGGGGTGAGGCCGACGCTCGGTGACCCGAGCGGCGGCACGCCTTTCGTCATCACCGTGACGGGAGATCGCTGCGGGCCTGCATGGAGTCGATAGCGCCCTCGGCCCCTTCGATCTTGGCCAAGAGGCTCCGGTGGAGCGAGAGGGCCCGAGCGGCTTGGAGCGTGCTCCGCCACCGCTGCCATGGGCGGGCGGCCGGATCGCTCAGGACGAGCCGAGCACGTGCGAGGCGGGTCGCTGCCTTGGCTGCCTCGTCCCATCGGAACTCCCACGCGTGGCGCGCGCAAAAGACGCCCTCGGTGGGTCGTCGTCGGCACCAGGCACCCGTGTCAGTCTCCGTCGCCAGGCAGTGGGGCCACGAGCGCACGTGCATACTCACATTCAACGACTATTCACCTGCCCGGGATAGTGCGTTCACATCTTTCTTACGGTACGGCCGATGGTATTTACGTGGTGTTCACGTTTGGTCCTTGATTCAGCGGTCGGGGACCTCCCTGAACCCCTCGGTGTCAGCCGGGTAGCCGTCGGGAAGGCTCCGGACTCCTGGAACTGTCGGGGTCGCCTCCGCGATCGGCCACGACGACCGGTTCCAACCGGCTCGCTACCTTGAGGACAGGCCGCGCGGCAGACCGGAAGCGCTTGTTTACGTTTTGTTTATGCCTTTGCGCCTTTGTTCACGGCACGTTCATGGCGCGGGGCCGGATACTCGTACCCATGGGTGACTTCATGGCAGTGCTCGGCATCATCGCTTTCGTCGTGGTGATGCTCGGGCTCATCTGGGGACTCGATCACGTATGACCGTCGTCCAGGGCATCTTGCTCGCAGTCTCGATCATCATGTTCATCTACCTAGGCGTGGCACTGTTCAAGCCCGAGTGGTTCTAAGTGGGCTACTTCTGGACCATCGTCACCCTCGTCATCGCCCTGGGCCTCACCTGGCGGTACCTGGGTTCGTACATGGCGGCGGTCTTCGACGGCAGGGTGCACTTCCTGGGGTGGGCCGAGCGTCCCGTCTACAGGCTCCTCGGGACCGGCGCCGGGCCCGAGCACGAGCAGAACTGGAAGCGCTACGCCGGCTCGATGGTGATCTTCTCCGCCATCGCCCTGGCGATCACCTACTTGATCATCCGCATCCAGGGGTCACTGCCGCTCAATCCGCAGCACCTCGACGCTGTTCACCCGGCGCTCAGCTTCAACACCGCGGCGTCGTTCATGACCAACACCAACTGGCAGAACTACGGCGGCGAGACCACCATGTCGTACTTCTCCCAGATCGGCGCCCTGACGCTGGAGCAGTTCCTGAGCCCGGTCATCGGCATCGCCGTGGCCATCGCCATGGTGCGGGGCTTCTCGAGGCGCAACTCCGCGACGATCGGGAACTTCTGGGTCGACATGACCCGCGGCCTGCTCTACATCGTGATCCCCATTGCCTTCGTGGCCGGCATCATCTTCGTGGGTCAAGGCGCGGCGCAGACCCTGGCCGGGACGGTCAGCATCCGCGACTCGCTCAACGGGGTCACCCAGACCATCGCCCGGGGCCCGATCGGGTTCATGGAATCGATCAAGCAACTGGGCAACAACGGGGGCGGCTTCCTGAACGCCAACTCGGCGACCACCTTCGAAAACCCCACCGGGCTCACCAACTGGCTGTCGATGTATCTGCTTCTTGCCATCCCCTTCTCCCTCACCTACACCTTCGGGAAGATGGTGGGGAGCATCCGCCACGGCGCGGCCCTGCTGGCGGCCATGGTTATCATCTTCGGCTCCTGGGTGGCATTCACCAGCTACGCCGAGTCGCAGCCAAATCCGGCCATCCTCGCCGCTGGGGTGCACCAGACGTTCCAGGGGAACCCCGAGGGCAAAGAGGTCCGCTTCGGTTACTCCACGACCGCCCTCTTCGGCGTGGCGTCGACCAACACCTCCACGGGCTCGGCCGACGCCTCCTACGACCAGTTCAACCCCATCGGAGGGTTTGGGTTACTCAGCGGAATGATGCTGGGTGAGGTGACCCCGGGCGGCAGCGGAAGTGGGCTCTACACGATCCTCATCTACGCCATCATCGCCGTGTTCATCGGCGGACTCATGATCGGGCGAACGCCGGAGTACTTAGGCAAGAAGATTCAGGCCAAGGAGGTGAAGCTCGCCGGTCTGGGCGCACTGGTCATGCCCGTCATCGTGCTCGTCTTCACCGCCATCGCCGTGTCCATCCATGCCGGGCGGGCGGGCCCGCTCAACAGCGGCCCGCACGGGTTCACCGAGATCCTCTACGGGCTCACCTCCCAGGGCAACAACAACGGCTCGGCGTTCGATGGTCTCACCGGCAACACCGCGTTCTACAACGTCATCGGGGCGATCGACATGCTCATCGGTCGGGTCGGCATCATGATCCCGGCCCTGGCGCTGGGCGGCGCGCTGGCGGCGAAGAACGTGGTGCCAGAGTCGCTCGGGACCTTCCGGACCGACAACGGGATGTTCGTCGGCCTGACCATCGGCGTGATCATCATCATCGGTGGCCTCACCTTCTTCCCGGCCGTCGCCCTCGGCCCCATCGTCGAGCAACTCAGCCACGGAAAGTTCTTCTGATGACCATGCTGACCACACAGTCGCAGCCGCAACCGGATCCGAGCGCCCCGCACGGCGTCGCCGAGGCTCGGAGCTTGTTCGACCGGCAGATCCTGCGGCGCGCTCTCGTCGACTCGTTCAAGAAGCTCGACCCCAGGGTGCAGATCAAGAACCCGGTCATGTTCGTGGTGCTGGTGGGGACCGTGGTCACCTTCATCGAGTCGATCGCCCACCCCGGCATTTTCGACTGGTCCATCACGATCTGGCTCTTCTTGACCGTGATCTTCGCCAACTTTGCCGAGGCCATGGCCGAGGGTCGCGGCAAGGCCCAAGCCGACACGCTGCGCCGGATGCGGTCCGAGACAGAGGCTCGACGCCTGCGTCCGGACGGCACCGACGAGCGGGTGGCGGCCGCGGAGCTGGCCAAGGGCGACCTCGTGGTGTGCGAGGCCGGTGACGTCATCCCGTCCGACGGTGAGATCGTCGAAGGCATTGCCTCGGTGGACGAATCGGCCATCACCGGTGAGTCGGCACCGGTGATCAGGGAGTCAGGAGGCGACCGCTCGGCCGTCACCGGTGGGACCAAAGTCCTCTCCGACCGCATCGTGGTGCGCATCACCGCCGAGCGGGGCCGGACCTTCCTTGACCGGATGATCACCTTGGTGGAGGGCGCCAACCGGCAGAAGACCCCCAACGAGATCGCCCTGACCATCTTGCTGGCCGTGCTCACAATCGTGTTCATCCCCGTGGTGGTGACGTTGCAGCCCTTCGGTCACTTCGCAGGCGCCACCGTGTCGGTGGTCATCTTGGTGTCGCTCTTGGTGTGCCTCATCCCCACCACCATCGGGGCGCTGTTGTCTGCCATCGGCATCGCCGGCATGGACCGCCTCGTCCAGCGCAACGTGCTGGCCATGAGCGGTCGGGCCGTCGAGGCGGCCGGGGACGTCCAGACGCTGCTGCTGGACAAGACGGGCACCATCACCCTGGGGAACCGCATGGCGTCTGCCTTCTTCCCCGCCGGCGGTCACAGCGAGGAGGAGCTGGCCGACGCCGCACAGTTGGCATCACTCGCGGACGAGACCCCCGAAGGCAGGTCCATCGTGGTGCTCGCCAAAGAGCGTTTCGCCATCCGTGAGCGCGACCTCGGCGAGGAACACACCTTCGTCCCCTTTTCGGCGACGACCCGCATGTCGGGCCTGGACATGGACGGCCGCCACATCCGCAAGGGTGCGGCCGACTCGGTGCGCAAGTGGGTGGAGGAGCAAGGGGGCACGAGCCCTCAGGGGCTCGCCGAGATCGTCGAGCGCCTGTCCCGGGCGGGATCGACACCGCTGGTCGTGGCGGACGGGCCCCGTATCCTCGGCGTCATCGAGCTCAAGGATGTCGTGAAGCAGGGCATCCGGGAGAAGTTCGACGAGATGCGCCAGATGGGGATCCGCACGGTGATGATCACCGGTGACAATCCGCTCACGGCCGCCGCCATCGCCCAGGAGGCCGGGGTCGACGACTACCTGGCCGAGGCCACCCCCGAGGCCAAGATGGCGCTCATCCGCTCCGAACAAGAGGGCGGCAAGCTCATCGCCATGACCGGCGACGGCACCAACGACGCCCCTGCCCTCGCGCAGGCGGATGTCGGGGTGGCGATGAACACCGGGACGACGGCGGCCAAAGAGGCGGGGAACATGGTCGACCTCGACTCCAACCCGACCAAGCTGATCGACGTCGTCGAGATCGGGAAGCAGCTCCTCATCACCCGGGGCTCGTTGACCACCTTCTCTATCGCCAACGACATCGCCAAGTACTTCGCCATCATTCCCGCCCTGTTCGTGGCCACCTATCCACAGCTGAACACGCTCAACATCATGAAGCTGCACAGCCCGCAAAGCGCGGTGCTCTCCGCGGTGATCTTCAACGCCCTGGTGATCGTGGCGCTGATTCCCCTGGCGCTGCGCGGTGTGAAGTTCCGTGCCGCGGGATCGGCGGCCATCCTGCGTCGCAACGTGTTCATCTACGGGTTAGGCGGGATCATCGTCCCCTTCATCTTCATCAAGCTCATCGACCTCATCCTCGTCGCTCTCCACGCCTACTGATGGACGCCAAATGATCCTCGCCCACCTCCGCCGCTCGCTCATCCTCGGTGTCGTTGCCCTGGTGCTGACCTTCGCATACGCCTTCCTGGGTACCGGGGTCTCCCAGCTCTTCTTCAAGTATCAGGCCGACGGGTCGATCACGCCCAACGGCTCGGTCCTCATCGGGCAGAACTGGTCCAGTCCGAAATGGTTCCACGGCCGGCCTGATGACACCGGGCCGTACGCCAGCGCTAAGACGAACCCGGCCGGACACCCTGGTGACGACCCCCTTGTCGCCAATGGCGCTCCGGGGGAATCGGGGGGGACCAACCTGGGGCCGCGGTCGGCGAAGCTTGTGACCTTCACCGAAGAGCTGGTCGCCTACTGGCACAGCGTGGGCGTGGACCCCACCCCGGATCTCGTCACCACCTCGGGAAGTGGGTATGACCCCGACATCTCCGCTCAAGACGCCCTCGTGCAGATCCCGATGGTCTCCAAGGCCACCGGCATCGCCCCGTCTGCTCTACGGGCTCTCATCGCCAAGGAGAACAACGGCGAACAACTCGGTTTCCTGGGCAGCAGCTACATCGACGTCCTGCAGCTCAACGAGGCCCTCGCCCAACTTCGGTGAATGGTTGGGAGCCCACTTCCGGTGATTGGTGGGGCGGCCGACCCATCGTTCGAACCGTCGCCGATGCCAGGGAGCGCCACCGTGTCGTGATCACAGGCAAGGTGGTCGACGAAGAGCGGTGCATCTGGCGCGGGTCTGCGGCGCACATCTTCGCTGTCGACGACGGCACGGGCCGGCTGGGCATCGTGTTCGGTGGCGTACGGCCCATCCCGGGCATGGTCGGAGGGGCGCACTGCACGGTAGAAGGCACGGCGCTCGCCGACGAGCGGGGGATCGTGTTGTGGTACCCCTTCTACCGCTTCGAGCTCTGAGGTCCCGCACGATCCATCTTGACCCCGTCACCCGCGGACTCAGGTGGGGGTGGGACCTCTGCTCGCAATCGTCGCGACGAAGCGTTCGTACCGGCGACGAATGTCCTGTCGATCGTTTGGGTCGGGCACGGATTCCTCCGCGCTCTGGAAGACCATCTCCGCCTGTCGGAGCAGGATCTCCCGCTGTTCCTCCGACGTCGTCTGTTCCATGATCGAGGACAGTGCGTCCATCATCCGAATGATGACGGCCGGCATCCCCCGCGCCGCCTGCCGGGGCTTGTCGAATGCTCGGTTGACCATCCTGCTGTACGAAGGATCGAACTCGATGAGCCGCACCCGACCGAACCGGTCGCGGTAGATACCCTCCGAGAGTGTGCGTCCCGAGACCCGGCTCAGTCCGGCTGAAAGCCAGTCAATGCACGTGAGCGCGGTAAATGTGTCGTTGACCGCCGGTGAGAGGGCACGAATGGCGATCTCGACCAGCTGGTCGATGGCGAACACCGGATCCTGCATGAGCGTCCGATGCGGGCCTGTCACGTGTGCTTTGGCAAGGTCCAGAGCAACTTGTCCGGCCGCGCCACCAGGCCAGACGGTCGCCAGTGGACTGCCCGCCACGACGAAATGCCCAGGCCGATGGTCGAGGCGAACCACCGAGTCCGTCCGGGCCGCGATATCGACCAGCTGCGCGTAACCCACGAATTGCAGGTAGCCACTCGTCGTCGCCCGGATGATGGCTCCTCTCTCGTCGATCAGTTGGAGAAGCTCCGGAACCGATTTGCCGCTTCCGACCGATCCGGGTCGCACGTCCGCGCTCTGCTCAGGGAACTCAGCATCGATCGCCCGCGTGAGATCACGGGCGATGCCGGCGATCACTTCGGGCAGCTGGATCGACTTGGCGATGTGGTGGATGAAGTAAATGAGAACGGCCAAGTCCACGAGGAGCAGTGCCTCTGCGACGGCGATCGAGAGGCGGGGGACGAATTTGCCGCTTGAGATGCTCGTGATGGAACCGAGACAGAGCACCGAGTAGACGAAGGTGCCCACGAAGACACCGAGCGTGACCTGATTTCCGATGTCGCGGACAAAGTTCCGCATCATCCGAGGGCCGAACTGCTGCGACGCCAGGGTCAGCGCGAGAATTGTGATGGAGAACACGACGCCGACAACGGTGATGACAGCAGCCGCAATGGTGGTGAGCACCTGGCGTCCGGCGTCGGCACTCCCAGTCTTAGCCCAGAACGGCAGCGTCAGATGGTGGTGATAGGCCGCGAGGTCGATCTCGAACGTCACCAAGAACAACAAGCTGGCGACCGCGACGAGTACCGTCGGAACGAGCCAGAGCGTCGTCCGAAGGGCTTCCCAGCGCCAGCTCGGCAACCGTCGTTGCCCTTGGCTCCTGCGGAAGCCCTCCTGAAATCCGCTCGACCCTTCACCCTCGGTCATCGAAGGCCCGAGGGATTGATCAGCGTGGGTCACGGCGCGTTGCCGTCGCGCTCACGAAGCGGGTGCAGAGGGCTGAAGCGAGGCCTCGGCGGTCTCGGGAACGTCTCGGTCATCGGCGCGGTCTCCTGGTCGCCGACCAGTCTTCCCGGCACACCTTCGCGTAGAAGGCTAGTCCATGAGGGATTTCGGGATACGGGGAGTCGCCTGAACACGAGCGGGGGGGTCGGTCCCCTGGCGCCAGCCTCCTTGCGGTCACCTCCGACGCCTGTCCGTGTTGTCCTCCCCGTCGGAGATGTCCGGTCGTCGCACTCCGGCGGGGACGCCGCCGTCCTCGGGGAGCAAGCCATTGTCCAAGAGGCGAACGCCGTGCCGAACGTGGCGGCGACGAGGCATCGTGGATCTCCAGGCGGACACGCGCCCTGAGGGGTTGCGACGCTCGTCATCGGACTGCACGCGCCGCGGCGCGACGCAACTCTCGGGATCGCCGATCTCGGGGTCGAGATCCAGGGCTGTTCCCACTATTCGTGGTTGTCCAAGACGGTAAGTGGTGTTGGATCCAGGGGTGGGTATGTCGTGCGACGCGAGATCCCCAATAGTGGCGATGTTCGCGTCAGGGAGACTCCGTATCGTGGCTCGTAGAAACTGGTCACGTTCCCGGGGCCACTCTCTGGAGTGTCGTGTTTCGACGGCAGAGAGCTCGGGGGCTGGCTCGGAAGTAAAGGAGGGGTTAGCGGACCTTCCATTTGCGCCGATCGAGGTCATCGTCTGACAGCCCAGCTTCGATTTCTGGCTGCCCAGTCCTCAAGGCCGGCGACAGACACCTCCAGGGCAACGGGAGATCCGTGTCGGGAATTCATGATCCGTCATTGATCAAAAGGAGTCCTGTCACATGCGTCGTAAAATCCTGATGGGTGTGTTTGCACTCGCACTGCCGCTCGGAACGCTTGCCGTGTTCAGCCCGGTAGCCTCAGCCAAGAAGGCCCCGCCTAACCCGATCAGTTGCAGCCACTTCGGGTCGACGATCACCTTCGGGACCCCTCTATCGACGCCGGGATTCGCGACGTCGGCCAAGCTGGCCAACGCTACGAGCGTCGCAGGCGGCTCGTTTGATTGCCAAGGCACCAACAACGCCACGTTCGGGAATCTCAACATCCCGGGCGGGAAGAACCCGAAGCTGTCGAAGAGCGATCCGCGTTACAACAAGACGGCCGGCATCAAGTACGTGGCGGGGACGAAGGCTTCGTTCATTTCGGGCGGTGCCAAGAGCCTCAAGAAGAGCCTGAAGATCATCAACTTCACGGTCAACGGGCACCCCACCCAGTTCAAGACCAAGGGTAACCCCAGCGAGGTCATCGGTGGCGCGTGTCCTGGTGAGGTTGGTTTCAAAATCACCGGCCAAGTGAAGACGGGGTTCTACGACACCAAGACGGCCGTGCTCCTGATCTGCATCGGGGCAGACACCGGGCCTGGGACGACAGGCAGTTTCGGTGTGGACATCCTGACCAACAGCCAGACGCAGCAGATCGTCACCGCCAGTATCGACCCGGCGGAAGGTAGCGCCACGCTGTAAGCGTTCAACGACGCATGAGGTCCCCAGGGGCGGGGCCAGACGGTTCCCGTCCCTGGGGGGTCTCCACATTGCGAGGGCCCTCTGGGGCCGCGCCACCAAGCCAGATCTTGATCGCCTGAACGAGCAGGAACCCGCTGCGAACACTGCGACGCTGTAGGAACGGGTTGCTCGCGAAGCGAGGAGGCACATGCCTCCGAGAACCAAGGAGCGGGCCTTCGGGTCCCGCTCCTTGGTTCATCCGCTCGGGCATGTTGATTCTGCGGTCGTGCGCATCCCTGCCCCGAGTGTGCCGAGCTCTGGCCCCGGGATGGGCGGCGGCGGCTCGGTCCTCGGCGGCGGCGTCTCGATCCTCGACGGCGGCCTGACCTGAGCTCTTGACCATCGGGTGCTGCTCGATGAGGATGTCCTGGCTCAGCCCGAATCCCAGACCCCATGATGACTGAAGGTGCCGGTTCTCCCTCACAGCAAGTTGATGGCACGCATCTTCGGCCCCCTTCGCCTCGGTGTCTCGCTGGCCATCGTGGTTCTCGGTGTCGTTGCGCTCGGTTCGCCCGTTCGCGCCAATCCCTCGCCCAACCCGGGGGCTGTGGTTGGCACACCACTGCCCTCTGGGTGGGAGCTCTGCGTCCTCGAAGGAGTCGGCGCATCGGGGACCGCAGACAACGTGGCCGACCTCGACGAATGGCAAGTGGTCGAGGGGGGCTCGACGAACAACACGGCGGCGTACAACCCGTTCAATGTGCGCCAGGTCACCGATTCGACGGGCGCCGCCCTTCCCGCCGTTGTCATGTCGGATGGCTTTCCGGCCTTCGCCACCTGGGCTGCTGGTTGTGCAGCCACCGTGGCGGCGCTCCTCCAGCCCATCATGATCCCGATCGTCACAGCCCTCAGGGCCGGTGACGTCGCTGTGCCGGGGATCTTTCTCTTCGACGTCGACCAGAGCCCGTGGTGTGCGCCTTCGGCAGACGGGATTCCTTGTTACGCCAGTGAAGTGCTGGCCGGGGAGATTGTCCAAGCCCTCCTCAATGGCAGTTCCCGTCAGCTCAAGAGTTCCCTGACGAGCTATTCGAACACGGGGGCCGACTTGCGGTCCTACCAGGAGGCCGCCTACGTGGTCGTCGCTGATCAGAACATCGTCGTCGCCAAGAACGTCCTGCTCGCTGCGTCCGAGCAAGCCGTGTCCGTGGCACGCGCCACCCTTTCGAGGGCGACCCGCGCCCTTCGCCGACTCGCTCTCGATGACTACACCGATGCAGCAGCTTCGCGTTTTGAATCGAGCCTCCCGTTGTTGGGCTCGCCCGACCAACGAGACTCGATCGGCCAGTACTTCCTGAACATCGCGGCCTCGCTTCTGACCGGCCACTACGACCGGGCCGAGGCGGCCGTCAAGGCCTCCATCTCGAAGCGACAGGCGGCGGAGGCGTCCGTCGCTCATGCCACCTCGGTGTTGGACTCGGCTCAGTCAGCGGAGAGCGTGACTCTTTCAGGGCTTGACTCGGATGTGAAGGGCATTGAGGCTGGTTTGGCGTGCACCGTACCGTCAGTCGTTACGGCTGTGGCGTCACCTGCCGGCAACCAGGGCGGCGCCGGCCAGTTGTGGGGAGCACTGCAGGACTGTCTGGCACCGCCCGATCAGACAGGCGCGCCAGTGACCGCGTCGGCGACTTCGTAAGTGCGCCCGAGGGAGAGCGTGGCCGATACTGGCGGCGCGACGGCCCACAACTGGCGCTGATGACTCGACGGGCCGCTCGGACTTGATGACCGGGCACCGGAGCCGGGTCAGGCTGGGATCTCGTAGGTGACCAGCGAGCGCGCTGGCAGCGTGGCGCTGAACTCCCCTCCTGCGACCTTGACCTTCTTCTGTTTCGCCGTGTCCTTCGAAGCGTCGGTGAGATAAGGCGTTACCTTCGCGCCGTTCGGGATGCCCGTGCCGGCCAACGAGAAGCTCGCCGAAACTGGGCTCGTGGCGGTGTTGAGCGCCACGACCGCCACTGAGCCGTTGGTGTTCTTGAAAGCGGTGAGGTCCAGGTCACTGTCGGAGGTGGTCGCCGCGATGCGCACCGCTCCTGGCCGGACGAACCGGCTGTAGTTTGCAAACGCCCACAAGCGCCCCGAAGCGGTGACAGTGGAACCATTGATCTGGATCAGGCTCTCATTGTCGCCGACGATCGCGGGTGTGCTCGAGCCCCACCAATAGAGAAACGCGCTTAGGTTGGCCGTTGTCAATCCCGTGTAAATGTTCTGTGCCCAGGTAAGCCCCGAGGCGTCGGTGCCGTCGTCCCACGCGGGGTCCCACTTGTCGAAGGTGGACCATTCGGTTTCCCACACGGGATTGCTCCAGCCGGGTAGCGGCGACGCCGGTGGTGCGGTGTAGCCGTGGCTGGTGAACAACTTCACGTAAGAGCTGGCAACTGGATCTCCCTCGATCGCACTGGCATATTGCGCCGCATAGTCCCAGCCCTCGGCGGCGCAGCACTCAAGCTGAGTCGACAACCCAGAACCGACCAGCGTCGGCCCGAGCACGTCTGCGAAGTTGGCTGTCTGATCAGGCGTCAAAATCATGCCCGAGTAAATCGATGGTGCGAAGTTGGCCTCGTTCTCGAAGCCGACGTATTGCAGTTTGAGCCCGTCGTCCGCATAGTCCTTCGCGTACTGCACCAGGTAGTTCGCGTATGCCTGCCGCCAATCGCCGCTGGCGCACGTCGCTCCGGGCACGCCACAAAGTGTGCCGCCGTTGAGATCGGAGTCATTGGTCTTCATGAACGGAGGCGGTGACCAGGCGTCGGCGAAGAATTGATTCACGCCGTACTTGTGCTGGATGGTGCTAGCGAGCCATTCCTGTCCGAGATCGTTCCCGAGGGCTCGGTACGCAGGCGGAGCCGAGGTGCTGGACGGCGCCGTCGGCTCGATACTGCCGTATGCACTTGTTGAGCCGATCATGTTGCGAAGGATGGTCAGTCCGGCCCCACTCTTGGTGCTGTAGAGCAACTTCAGAGCTTTGTTCTGAGTCGCATGACGTGCGTTCATCAAGAATTCTGCCTGAAAGAAGCCTTCTGATGCGCCGAAGCCGTTTATCTGCTGATAGGTCGTGGTGCCGTTGATCGTCGCGGTAGCTGTGGCCTGCGCGTCGGCCGGGCTGTGTACCGCACCGACAAGAGGCACCAGTGCTGCAACGATCGCCCCGGACGCTATGCGTACGCGCCACCGGCGGCGCCGGATCGACAAGGACATGTCGCCTCCCTCGTAGCGTCCACGACACACCCATGTGCCAACGCTTGGCTTACTGCACCCGCACCTGCCCGGCCACACGTTACGATGCGCTGCTTGCACCGGACATCCTGAAAATTGACGATGCGTCGAAGGCGCACCGTGAACGGTCGTACGCCAGCCGAAGGGGGACGGCCGATCCACCTGTGGCGTGTATCCATTCGAGCGTGACCATGGCCGAGACCTCACCGGGCCACCGATACGCAGATGGCAGTCATACCTGCCACCTCGTCCGAACACTGTGACATGCTCCTAGTGGATCAGCAGGGAGCCACCTTTCTGATCGGCCCCAGCGGTGAAATGCGAGGGTTCTTCAGCCGCGACCACCGCGGCGGGATTTCAGAACCTCGGCATGTGCGGTTCGGGGTGGTGGGGACGGCGATCGCTGTTCCGGTTTCCGTGGTGCCGACCTGGTTCTCGCCAACGTCATTGCGGTGGCACCCGCGCTCGCGGCGGTACGTTCCAAGCCGGGAGACCTGATGCGAACGTCCTGAGGTTCCCACGTCGTTGCCGGTGCAATCAGGTGGGGAGGGTGCGAGGTCGAAGCGTTGTGGTTTGACCCCTCGTCCGATCGCTCATCATCGGCCCAGTTGAAGGAAAGTCCTGGTCGACGGGGCGGATGCGTCTTCTGAATCCATGGGATCGGAATGGTTCGTCGGCTCGTACTCCTTCGCTGGGCGCGGGCTACAGTCCGGCCCGACCGAGGGGGACCGATGGAAGCACCGACAGACGCGGCCTCGATGGCATGGTTCCCCGCCACGGTGGGGTCGGCGTACCGGCGGGGCGCGGCGGGCGACGACGCCCTGCTGTCGGGCGCTGCCTTTGAGGACATGCTGTCAGGGTTGCACCGCGCCGCCGACCTGGTGGTGTCGGCACGAGCGCCCGCCTTCCCCGTCGACCGGGCCGCCGGCTACCGGCACTTGTTGGTGCTCCTCTCACTCGCCATCGACGAGGCCTTGCGTCCCTCCAACCCCTACGACCCATTCTTCGCGCCCGCCAACGTGGACGCCGTTCTCAAGTGGGGCATGGATTGCCCAGACGCGGCATACACGGGAGCCTCCCTGCGCGGCGACGCCACCTATCGCGTGCGGGGCCAGCGCGGGACAGCCCGCTACCTCGGCTTCCAGGTCATGTCCGGTATCGAGAGCTCGGTCAACGTCGTGGCCGACGATCTCGACATCGCCGAGAACGGGTCCTTCGAGATCACGTTGTCGGCGAAAGAGCACTCCGGCAATTGGATGGCCTTGTCGGAGCGGACCTCGTCCTTGGTCGTCAGGCAGTTCTTCTACGACTGGGACACCGAAGAACCCGCTCGCTTAAACATCGAATGTCTCGAACCAGGGCCGTCGTGGCCGGACCCCGAGCCCCTGTCACCGGCGGGAGTAGCGCGCCAGATGGTGGCCATCGGGAAATTCCTCGAGGCGAGCATCGCATTCTGGCTGGACGTCGAGGACGGCGGTCGCTTCCAGGGGGTCAACGTCTTTCGCCAGCCCGCTGCACTGACGGCGATGGGCGCTGCGGCCGAGAACGTCAGCGTGTGGGGATCGTGGGAGCTCGGTGAGGACCAGGCCCTCGTCATCGAGGTGACCCCTCCCGAGGCCCTCTACTGGAGCGTTTCGCTCGGGAACCACTGGTGGGAGACCATCGACTACGCCAACCGCCAATCAAGCCTGAACGGCCATCAGGCCGTCATCGACGGTGACGGCGTGTTCCGGGCCGTGGTATCGCACACCGACCCCGGCGTTGCCAACTGGCTCGATACGGCCGGGCACCGCCAGGGCCCGATGATCTTCCGCTGGCTCCGGGCGCAAGGTGCTCCTGTGCCGACCACTCACATGGTGAGATGCGACGAGCTCACCGCAACGCTTCCCGCTGCAACGGTCCGCGTCGACCATCCCCGGCGGCGTGACACCATCGCCCGGCGGCGGGCAGCGGTGCGACGGCGATTCCCCCGCTAAAGAAGAAGAGGACATCCGCCGCTCCGCTCCGCTCCGCACCCACCGCGCTCACGAATGCTCATGGACAGGAGGCTCGAATGGATCTTGGATTCTCCGACGCCACTGCGGTGATCACGGGGGGCACCAAGGGGATGGGACGTGCCGTCGCCGAGTGCCTCGCCCAGGAGGGCGCCCGCGTGGCGGTCCTCGCCCGGGGCCGCGCCGCCCTTGACGACACGGTGCGCGCCCTCGATGGCATGGGCAGCTCCCAGAGCCTGGGGCTCGAAGTCGACGTGGCTGACGGAGAATCGGTCCGGGCGGCCTTCGCCACGGTGGAAGAACGATGGGGATCGCTCAACGTGCTCGTCAACACGGTCGGCCCCGCCGCGGGTCGATTCGAGCAGCTGAGCGACGCCGACTGGGTGACGGCGTTCCAGCTCGGAGCCTTGAGTGCGGTGCGGTGCGTGCGTGCCGCCCTGCCTCTCCTGCGGCGGGCGGCGTGGGCGCGGATCGTCAACCTTTCGGCGCACTCCACCCAGCGCCAGAGCGAGATCCTGCCCGCGTATACGGCGTCCAAGGCCGCCTTGACGAGCGTGTCGAAGAACCTGGCCCGCTCGCTCGCCCCCGAAGGCATTCTCGTGAACACGGTGAGCCCGGGGACCATCGTCACGGCCAGCTTCACCGAGGCACTGCGAGGTGTGTTCGAAGAACGCGGCCTCGACGCTTCGGACCCCCACGATGTGATGCGGTGGATCGACGAGGTCTTCCACCAGCCCGCCGACCTGGGTCGTGCCGGTCTGCCCGAGGAAGTTGCCGTGGTCGTTGCGTTCCTCGCCTCCCGACGGAACGGTTATGTCACAGGGTCCAACGTGAACGTGGACGGCGGGTCGGACTTCGTCTGATGCTGAGAGCCCCCGATCTCGTCGCCGACTCCGTCGAACACACGAACCTCGAGGACTTCGGTGGCGACGACTTCCGAGAGGGGCTGGAGCTGCTCACTCAGTCCCTCACCGACGAGGGCGATCTGACCGAGCTCGGGGAGGAGATCCTCAGGCTGCGGCTGCGGATGCTGCTCACCAACCGCTTGCGCGTCGAGGACACGTACCGCCATCACCCGGCTATCTCGGACGAGGTCGTCGAGGGGCCCCTGGTCATCATCGGCCTTCCCCGGACGGGGACGACGGCGCTGAGCCAGTTGATCTCCGCCGATCCCCAGATCCGCTCGTTGAGGTTGTGGGAGTCGAGCGACCCTGTGCCGCCCCCCGAGGCGGCCACCGAGAACAGCGACCCCCGCATCGGGGAGGCCGCCCGCGGGCTCGAGGCCATGTATTCGACCTTTCCCCGGATGAAGTCGATGTACTTCCAGACCGCCGCCGGCGCGACTGAATGCCAGGACCTGCTTGGGATGTCGTTCCGCACGGCGCACTTCGACGGCATGGCCCACGTTCCCCGTTACACCGATTGGGCCACGGAATGCGACATGGCCCCCGCCTACCGGTATCACCGGCGGGTCCTGCAACTGCTGCAGTGGCGCTGTCCGCCTCGGTTGTGGCACCTCAAGACTCCCGTGCACATGCTGGCGCTCGACCGCCTGCTCGAGGCGTACCCCGATGCTCGATTCCTGTGGACGCACCGGGACCCCGCCGAAGTATTGGGCTCGGTCTGCAGCCTGATTGCTTACACCCGGAGTTGGGTGAGCGACCGGGTCGACGCCGACCTGGGCCAGCAGCAGGTCGAGCTGTGGGCCGAGGCTCTGCGGCGGGCGATGGCTTTCCGTCACACCGTGGGCGAGACGCGGTTTGCCGACATCGGTTTCGGCGACCTGAACACCGATCCGGTTGGCACTGTCCAGCGCGCCTACGGCCGGCTCGGACTGACGCTCGGCGACGAGGGTCGTCGGCGTATGGCGGCGTGGTCAGCTGAGAACCCTCGAGGTGCGCATGGCACTCACGAATACTCGCTTGAGGAGTTCGGCATCGACCGCGCCGCGATGCGGCGACGCTTTTCCTTTTACACCGACCACTTCGATATCGACGATGACGCAACCACGAACTGATGGGATTCCCGCTCACAGATGGGTCGTTCCGACCACTCATGGATCGGTCTTGTGCGGCAAGCGCGCTGGATAACGGGGGATCAGGCTGCCAGTACGCGTGCCGCAGACCCTAGGAGGTCCAGGAAGTTCTCGCTGTAGAACCGCTGTTTCGTGTCCTCGCTCACCTCGTCCAGGGTGGCCTCGAAGCGCTCGATCGGCCTCCGGCCACCCTCCACATGGGGGTAGTCGGAGGAGAACATGCATAGCTCCGGTGCACTCTGCTCGATGATCCATCCGACGTCCTCGGTGGGATAGGGGGTGAATCGCACTTGGCGTCGGACATACTCCGTCGGCCTGAGAGTCATGGCGCGGATGCGCTCCTCGTGCCGAGTGAAGGCCTCCACGGCCGCTTCCATCTGCCGCAGCCACGACGGCACCCAGATGGCGCCCTGTTCGATCACGCCGATGCGCAGACGGGGGAAGCGCTCTAGGACGCCGTCGAAGATCATTGTGGCGAGGGTCTGCGCGGGAGGCCTGGGGATCCCCATGTAGTCGACCGACCGGAAGTTCTCCTCGCCGCCGTGGAAGTCAGGTGGGACAGGCAAGCCGTTGCGGAAGTAGTTCCGGTCGATCAGGTCGCCGGTGCCACCGACGTGGAAGACCACACAAATGCCCGCATCCTGCGCGCTCGCCCACACCGGGTCCAGGCCGACGTGGCTGGGCGAGTGCCCCGGCGGGCAGCCCGAGGCAACGAGGAGGGCGGCCGCTCCCATGGCGATGGCTTCGTTTGCCATGGAGAGCGCCAGTCCGAAGTCGGCGAGTGGCACGTAGCAGGTTGGCAGCAGGCGGGAATCGACCGAGCAGAACTCCACCATGCCGCGGTTGTGGGCCCGGGCCGCCCCGTAGGCGAGCTCCAGGTCTCCGCTGTGCTCCCAGTCGTGTAGGCGCCGATTGTGGAACGTATTGAACACGAGCTGGCTCGAGAACCCCAGCAGGTCGAGGGCTCGCGACCGATCGGCGGCGATAAACGACCCTGTGGCGGCGAAATTCTTGCGGTTCATGATCTCATCGGATTCTCGAGCCAGGTAATCGTCAGACTTGTGCACCGTCGCTAGCCGATCGAACGAGTCCAGCAGGTTCCGGCGCTGCTCGTCGGGGTCGCCGGTCTGACGCAGCTCGTTGCCACCGGGGTATGTCAACGTTTCGATCCGGTCGCGGACAGATGGATCGGCGTGGTCCCGGAGCCACGTTGGGGTCTCCATGATGTGCGCGTCCGCGTCGTGGGCGATCCGGCCGGAGTTGTAAGGCATGACGTCACCTCCGACCACAGTCTGGCCGATGCTCTTGGTGGCTGCAGCCGGTGCTCGATCCCCGTGGTGCCATGGGAACAGAAGGGCTCTCGGCCCGCCGATAGTGCGCCGGCGCGCAGCGGCGCCGAGGTGAGGGCTCGTGGCGCTGTGCGTTCGTAACGGCTCCGAGTTGGCGCCCCCGCGCCGGGTCACGATCCTGTGACGGTTCCCTGGAAGTGGTATGTCCCGGCGCCCACCAGCAACACGGCGGCACCGGCGGCCGAGGGTCCGACACGCACGCCGGCGACGCTCTCCACCGGTGTCCCGCTCTCGGTCACGGTCTTGGGGTGCACGCCGGGCAGGGAGAGCGTCGCGCTGGCGTTGGGAGGGATGACCAGATCGATGCTGGTGACGGGTCGATCCGAGGCAGTCCGTCGCCACCCCACGACCACGGTGCCACGCGGTGTGGGCACGGTGCCGAGGGCTGACACCGGGCCCGACACGGGGGGAGACACCTCGAGCGTCTCGAACCCTGCGCTCGAGGGCCGGACACCGAGAAGCCATTGCTGGATCTCGACCAGGACATTGGAACCCCACCCGTGCGACATGCTGTCGCCGTTGGCGTCGGAGGGCTGCCACACCTCCCAGCAGAACGTGGCCCCCCGGGCCAGGATGTTCGCCCACCCGTTGGTGGACGCGTCAGTGAGGCGGACGAGGAGCTCGTTGTAGTTGCTGACGGTGGCCAGGGTCCGGATCACCTCCGCCGCCGTCTGCGGTTCGGCGTCCATGCCGAGCCCGGCGACGTGCGAGGCCACAGCCTTCAGGTGACGGGCCGGCACGACGCCATAGACCACCGCGCAAGCGTTGACCTCCTGGGAAGCGCGGGGAGCGAGCGAACGCCCGACCAGTCCGTCGACGTAGATGCCGTCTGACCGGGTCAGGCGCTGGTTGAGGGCGGCGGTGAGCGCCGTTTGGCGATCGCGTTGGCGGCTGATCTCCGAAGACGGCCGGCCCAGGGCTTGAGCCACGTCGGCGGTCCGACGGAACACGTTGGCGCCCAGGATGTTCAGCCTCGTTGCCACACGGTAGGGGTACGAGGCTTCCGAGGTCTGCAGCCCGGTGACAAGGCCTGTGGACCGGTCGACGGCGCCGTGGACGTAGCCCGACAGCTTGACCAGTACCGGGTACACCTCTTCGAGTAATGGCCGGTCACCGGTGTGCAACCAGTACTGCCACACCCACTCGGCATAGATCTCGCTGGACTCGTCGATGTCCTCCGCGCCCAGGCCGGTCGGGTAGATCTTGTTGATCGCACCACTCGGCCAGTACCGAGCTTGCGACGCCGCGAACTCCTGGAGCGATTTGCGCGACAGGTTTTGGTCGGCCAGGGAGGCCATTGCCGTCTGGGACTCGTTGAACCCGTCCCACAACCACGGCCCCTTCTCACGGGTCGGTGTGTCGAGATACTGCTCCTGGGCGCAGAACAGGGCGGAATGGCGGCCGAGCTCGAAGATGGCATCCACGGTGGGCTCAGACGACACGAAGGTGCCCGCGTTCTCGTCGGGGACGGCGGTGTGGCGGGTCAGCGCCACGATGTCGGACGGCGCCAGTGTCTCGCCTGGGTTGTCGATCTGGAAGTAGCGGAAGCCGAGGAAGTCGAAGGGATGGAACTCCTCTGTCCCGCCCCGCTGGACATAGGAGTAGCGCATGTTCGTGTGCTGAGTTCCGTGCAGGGTGGACACCTGGCCGGGCAAACCGGGAAACGGCACGCCGTCGCCGGGCTCGTCGAGTGCGTACCCTGCCCGCATCGTGATGACGCGCCCGTCGACCCCGTGGTGAAAGGTGACCGTCGGTACCGCCGCGTACACCTTGCCGAAGTCGGCCACCACCGCCCCCGAGGAGAGCGTGGTCAGAGACACGGCCGCTACCGGCTCCTCCACGATCCGGGTCCGAACCGATACCAGGTGCGTCCACGGCTTTACTCCGGCCGGCCCGAGCTCGGATGCCGCCGACCATCCCCCGTCGTCGAAGCCCGGGCTCTCCCAGCCGACGGGGATGGCGGGCCCATTGATGTTCTCGGTGTAGTCGACCTTGTCCCCCTCGAGGTCGCGCTCGGTCCCGGGCAGCCACGCACCTTCGAGCACACGCCAGGTCCCGTCGCTGATGATCAACTCCGTCGAGCCGTCGCTGTGGAGGATGGACACCTGGACGATGCAACCCGGATGCCCGGCGGGGTGGCCCTTGGTCGCTCCCTGCCAGCCGTAGAGCAGGGCCAAGGCGTTCGGGCCTCCGGCGGTGAGGAGCGCGGTGACGTCCAGGGTCTCGTAGTACTGGGAGTCGGGATAGCAGTAAGCCTGGCCCTTGCCCGCACGGGTGCCGTTGACATACAGCTCGTACTGCTGGTCTCCCGAGACGTAAGCCCGCGCCCGGACGATGGGGGCGGCACCAAGCGTCACCTCCTTGCGGGCGTATGTGTACTGGTCGGGTTGCAAGCTCGTGGCACGCCAGATCCACCGGGCTTTCCAATCCGCGTCCCGCAGTCCTGTGTCAAACGTTGCGCTCGGGGCGAAGGGCCCCGGCCCACCCGACCCCGCCCAGGTCTGAACGGTCCAGCCGTAGGTGGCGTCGGACGCCAGAGTGGGGCCTGTATAGGGAACAAAGGCCTGCGCCGTGCTGCGCACTCGTCCGCTGTCCCACACGGTGGTTGCCGTGCCGGCGCTAGCGCCGGCGACAGACAGACGTGAGACGACCAGCCTGTAGGCGCTCTGAAGCGCGCCGCGACGAATGTCTCCAACCTGCCATGCGAACTGGACATCACTGGGATCGAGGCCGACGGGCGAGACGAGTCCGTCGACGCTGAGCGCCAAGGGAGACCCGGGGGGTCCGGGCGCTTCGCGATCAACGGAACCAGCGCGTTCGACGGGCGTTGCTTTCGTGACTGGCTTCGCGCAACCCGCCAGACTGGCTGTCGCCACTCCTGCCGCTCCGACAAGGCCGCTCGCGAGCACCTGGCGGCGGCTGAGCGTCCAGCGGTGGTCCTCGTTCATGGGGTCAAGTCGGTCGGCACAGAAACCCCGCCATCGAAGTACACCGACACCTTTGTCGGCGCAACGCTTGCCAGGACCGGCCCGTAACTGAGCGTGATCTGTGCGGTGGACCCGGGGGGGAGCATGACTGCGGAACGATTGTCGTGATCGGCGGAGTCGTTGTCGACCGTCAGGCCCTGTCCGAAGCTGATCGTGCACTGTGGCGGGGGGTACGCGGGGTCGATGCCGCAGTCAGAGGAGTACCCCAACGGAGCGGCACTGTTGGCGCTCATGACAAACGAGACGTCCTTGGCCAGACCACTTGTCAGGTCGTCAAAGTCCGACAACGACTCGATCCCAGCTGTCGCGTTCTTCACGGCCAGCGTGTCCACCAGAAAGGTCTGACCGGGTGCCGCACTCCATAGGAAGGAGTTCACGTTGACGACGATCGCTGCCTCGACGGGCGACGCGCTCACCTCGAATGTCGATCCCCCGCTGTCCGACACGACCACAGGCGGCAGTGAGGCTGAGGATGTCAATCCGGCCGTCGGGGCCGGTGTCCTTGATGAGCTCGCGGCCAACCGCGAGACGGCGGAATTGGTGGTGCCACCGCACGCGGCCAGCGCCGTCGGAACCGCCAACAGGACGGCGGACACCGCGGCTCGGACAATCACGTTTCTCGGATCGACTCGATTACTGTGCAGGGATCACAAGATAGACAATCGACAGAGCCGTAACCGGGGAAGCGTGAGCTCCAGACGACGGCCGACGAGCCGGCTCAGGTCAGCGGGCAGTGGCTGGTCCGATGGCATTAGCGCCGGACGAGCCACCCTGTCCCCCAGCACGGCCATTTCATGGCGGACCATGACGTCCTCAACCGCGATTTGGCTGCTCTCAGGGCCGCGGAGTCGGACCAACGGGACGGTTCGGACGAACGCCAGAGAGTAGAAGGACAACGCCATGGCGTCGTTTCGCCCTGACCCTCATGCTGGCGCAAGTCCAACCAGGCAGGCCCGGATGGGATTTGCGGGATATACACGCATGACTTTGGGGCACCCACAAGCTCTCTGACCTGGAGGAAGGGGATCCTGTCAAGGCCACGTGTGGGGATTCCGATGATTAGAGAATGAGTGTCCAACTCGACCATCTCACAATGAAAAGAGCGAGCGGAGGGAAATGCGGCAGCGCGCTACAACTCCGTGAGAGCCACATTCGGTATTCCGTCCGGACTTGGGACAAATCCAAGGACCTCGTACGCCTGGTTCGAGACGCCCGAGTGGGTTACATCGGAGATTAGTGCCATGGCATCTCCAGCTGCTTGCGCTGATGAAGCGAGACCCACTGCGTCCCATAGCGTGATGATCAATATTTGATTGCGGACACCGTCATGCTCGAGGCACAGGAGACCTTTGTAGCCGGGGCTTTGATTGAGCCTCGCAACTGAAGCGTTTAGTGCCTCGATGGCCGATGTCATGTGTTCTTGCTCGACATGAAGGGTCGCAACTCGTGCGTACAGTCCCTTGGACGACTCTACGAGCGGTGCCTCACTCTTGCGGTGATTCGCAATTGTCATGGCCCGACACGTGTGGCGCGACCCTGGATCACCAGGCCGCCTGGAGCTGCTCGATAACTTTCACGATGGCTTGTTCGGTGTCAGAAAGCCCCACGAACTCGAGACCGGTCCGGATTCCGCCCTCAGCGCCACTGCCGACGTTCTTTACCGTCCCCGTGAGCCGAACGCTGATGGATTCGCCGACGGGGGCTTGGACCTGGACGACGAGTCGGTGCCCAACGAGCTGGCCAGCGTCATCGTGAGAGTCGATTGGGAAGAGTTCGAGTCCGACCCCGAGGACCGAAATGTCGAGAACTCGACACTCCATCCACTCTGATTCGGGGTCGTCCTCGACGATGTATCGGCCCGACCAGCTTGTTGTCGCGATACGGGGCACCCGCCTGCGGAATTCGGTGTCCGGTTGTTCGCGCATGTGCAGTGCTGTCCCTTGCCGTCGGCCGAATCCACTGGGTTTGGCGCCATGGTCCGAGGAAAGGCCGTCTCGACACTCTCGGCTCAGCTCGAACAAGAATCAAGCCATCCCGGTCCCGCGGGTGTAGGAATTCTTGTACTTCTTGTAGAGGTCATCTACCTTGATTGGATGGGACTCAGGATTGGTGAGCTCGCCCGGAGGACCGGTGTTGGTGTGAGCACCCTGCGGGCGTGGGAGAACCGGTTTCGCTTTCTTCAGCCCGAGCGCTCGTCGGCCGGTCAACGGCTCTACCTCGAAAGCGACGTCGACAGGGTCGATGCGGTACTCCGCCTGGTGTCAGAGGGACTGACGCTGTCGGCTGCCATCGCCAGAGTGTCGAGTGTCGGAGTCGGTGCTCAGCCTGTGGGGGAGGGCGAAGCATTGCTCTACGGTCAGATCCTTCAAGTGGCGGGCGAAGGGATCTGGGTTTCGCGCGAGGGGCGCACCCGCTACGTCAACCGGCGTATGGCCGACCTCATGCACTGCTCGGTTGACGATCTTCTTGCGACGCCCGTCCTCGAGTTCCACAGCCCTGAGGATGTGCAGCTCACCAAGGAGCGAGGAGCCATGGTGAGAGGAGGCAATCGTGTGCAATTCACCCAGGTGCTCCGCCGAACCGACGGATCGACGTTCCTCGCTCAAATCGACACCGCTCCACTCATTAATCAGTCCGGCCAGTATGAAGGTGCGGTGGCCTTGGTGCGCGACATCGACGCGCAAGCAGAAGAAGAAACGCAAGCACGGTTCCGATCCGCACTCCTTGATTCAATAGGCGAAGCTGTGGCGGCCGCCGATCCCGACGGAAAATTGATCTATGTCAACGCCGCGGCCGAACGTCTTTTCGGCTGGCGGTCTGCCGATGTTATTGGCAGAGACGGCCGTGCCCTCATGGCCTCACCCGACGCCTTCGAAGACGCGGACCGTATGCATTTCAAACTGTTGGCCGGCAAGCGTTTCTCTGGGTCTCTCAAACTAGCTCGCCTGGATCGAACTGAGTTCAGTGCCCACCTCAAGGCCGCGCCTGCGTTCGATGATGAGGGGGAGCTGCTGGGGATCACCGCGGTCATCACCGACCAAAGCGAACACAATCAGCTTCAACGTGAGCGACGGGCACTTGAAACACAAATGGAGACGCTCGCTCTGTTGGGAATCCAAGCTCTATACCAACGAACAAGCGATCGGACGGCTAGGGATCATATCGTTGTGGAAGCTCTTGAGACGATAGGGCGGGTGCTTGAAGCCGAACTGGTCACGGTCATCGACGTGGCGCCGAGCACAGGAGAACTACAGGTTCGCGCCATGGCTCCACCCCTGCGCGAACCCATTGTTCTTCCGTCGGGGAGCCGTTCGTTTGCCGGGTACGTGGCGCTCGCTCGCAAGGTAGTCGTGGTCGACAACGCTCGTCACGATCGCCGCTTCGAGATCACGTCAACGCATACCGGGTTTCAGACCGCCTCCGCGATCGGCGCACCGATCTTTGGCCCGGGCGCGATGTACGGCATTATCACGGCAGAGAGCTCGACGCCCAGGGCGTTCGATCATTCGGCCGGACATTTCGTACAGGGGATCGCCAACGTCATCGGAGTTATTCTGACGGATCAGCTGAATACAGCCTCCGACGGAGAGTCGAGCTGAGCCGCCCCTTTTCGTGCCAAACCCCGTCCGCTGGCCTTCCGACTCGAACCCCTCGAGCACCTGTCCCTCGCAGACCAACGACAACACGGTCAAGGGCAACACGCTGACCGACTCGGGTGGCACTGTGAGGGTCAACATCTTCGTGACTACAGGGGTACCTTCACGCGACAAGCCGATGACAATGTGGTGACCGGGAACACCATCACCGGATTCTCGACGCCGATCGGGGACGGCGGCACCAACACAGTGATCGCGCACAACCACACCTGAGCCCCGCTTGCGCGTCACTCGGGGGTGAGCGGAGCAATCCGGGCGCTCTAGATTTGCTTCGAGCTACGGACCCACCACTGTCACACTGAGATTGATCTCACTCATCGGCGGGATCGTGCATGGGGTCATATCGGCCGCACCACACTCGTTGTCGAAGTAGCTGGACACGGTGGCGGTTCCCGGGGCCGTGGTCGCAAATGTGGCCGTCAGATGTTCGCCGCTCTCCGTCGTCGAGGTGACCGTCAGAAACCCGTTCGGTGCCACCGCAAGGGGAGGGACACCCCAGGGGCCGGGCACACCAGTCCCTGCTGTCGATTTATCGAAAACCACAGTCAGGGTCGCACCGGAGCGCAGGCAGACGGGAGGAGGCAGATCAGGTATCGATGCCGCAACTGTCACCGGCCCTGACTGGCAGTTGGCCGGCGCAAGCGATGCTGTCGGCGGCACCGTGCCCGGAGCGATGCTCGTGACGGTGGTTGCTGTCGCCCGGACGCCGCCCTTCGCCCGGTGTGAACCGGATGTCTGGGTCGTTTGGCCCGCACTACACGCCGACACCAGCGTTCCTGCGACTAGCGCCACGACTAGGCGGATAGGCCAACCCCGGAGGCGCCCCATGTGTGCCGGTCTAACACGCGTTGTCGAAGGAGTGACCAAACCCCCCGGTCCCACTCCACGGCCAGATCAGATTGCCGATGACGCCCGGCATATCAGCTGGTCGGAGGCGTAGACGAGATCTAAGCACCCAAAGAGCTCGACGCGTGTCAGCCCCCCTCTTTGTTTGACGTGTTCGGTACGCTGTGACGCGGCGCCGAAGAAGGCTGACGGGGAGGGGGCGGCTGTGTCTCTTGCTTGGACGTCGCATCACACCCGGCCGGGAGCCGATATCCTCGGCGACCGGTCCGCATGGCGCCGTTTTGCCGTCGCGCTCGGCTTCGTATTGGTTGCCCTGCTGCCAGCGGCGAGCGCCCAAGCGGCCGTGAGCCGTTCCGCAAAATCCGGAGCACCGAACCAGCAGCCGCGAATCCGGGTGCGGTCGACGGCCTTCAAGGCGACCGGCTACTTCACCACTGTGCACGAACACGGTCGATGGTTCTTTGTCACACCGACCGGCCAGCCCTTTTTCTCGACCGGCGTTGACCATGTCGCTTCAGATCCGGACACCGACCAAACGACAGGCCAGTGTCCGTACTGCGAGACGATCCAGAGTCAGTACCCGAGCACCTCAGCGTGGGCCACGGCCACCGTGGCGCAGCTCAGGTCGTGGGGATTCAACAGCCTCGGCCCCTTCAGCGACGACGGCGAGTTCGCGGGCCAGATGCCCTATACCGTCCAACTGTCGATGGCGAGCGGGGATGACTGGTTCGCATCGTCGTTTGTGACCAACGCCGACAACGTGGCCGCCACGCAGGTCGCACCCTTGGCCGGCGATCCCAATCTGATCGGCTGGTACACCGACAGCGAGCTGACGTGGGGGCCGGACATCACGAACGACAACACCGAGCTCCAGGACTATCTGGAGTTGCCCGCGGGCTCTCCCGGCCTGGCTGTCGCGCAACAGTACGTCGGGCACCCCGATGAGTTCCTGTACGCACTCGCCACCCGGTACTTCCAGGTGACAACCGCAGCCATCCGTATGTTCGACCCCCACCACCTGATCCTCGGGGTCAAGGCGGAGGGCCAATACATTCAGCCCCAGTTGCTGGAGGCGGCCGGTCACTATGTGAACGTCTTCAGCATCGATGACTACACCCTCCAGCCGGGTTTCGCCCAGGGCATCGACGCACTGTGGCCGCAGTACCTCCCGGTGACGGCGAACTTCGCAAATTTCGAGAAGTACGCCAGGGTGCCGATCATGGTGGCCGAGTACTCCTTCACGGGCGAGACGCCCCAGACTCCGGACACCATTCCGGGCGTCTACGCGACCTATCCGACCCAAGCGGCCCGGGCGCTCGCCTACTCGCACTACATAGCGCCCTTGTACGAGGACGCACCGTGGGTGGTGGGTGACGAATGGTTCGAGTACGTCGACGAACCACAGGGTGGGCGTGTAGGGGATGGCGAGAACAACGATTTCGGTCTTGTGAACGTCGAGAATCAGCCCTATGACGACCTGGTGACCCAGATGGAGATCATGCACTCGATCGCTCCCGACCGCCTCGTGCAGTCCGGCGAGATGTGCGATGCGTGGGCCCGAGCCGACGCGGGCGTTGGGTGCACTGCCACCATGCCGCGGGTGACCTATCCCCTGAGTGTCGTGGGAACAGCGCTGGCCAGCGGCACCCAGGGTCAGAAATACTTCGATTACGTGGTCGCGGAAGGCGCAAAACCTCGCTACATCTACACGATCCAACACGGATCGCTTCCCCGCGGACTGCGCTTAAACGACAAGACGGGGGTTATCACCGGGAAGCCCAAAGCAAGCGGCACGTTCACGGTGACCATAGAGGTCACCGACTCGACCACGCCGTTGCCTCGGAAGGCCACCCAGAGCCTGACACTGAACGTCGCGCAGACTCCGCAGCGTCGTTGACTCGCCTGCGCCACTGGGTCGACTAGGCCGTAGGCATACCCGGTTAGTGGTTGGGAGCCTGTTGCATTCCGTCGAGAGTCGCGCTAGCAAGACGGCGGGGCGGTGGCTACGCTGCGCCATGAGGGGGAACCAGCGAAGCGACTAACACGAGGAGCACAAATGCCTGAGTTCACCTCTTATCCCGCCGGAACCCCGTCATGGGTGGACCACGCCGCCAAGGACGTGGCAGCCTCCAACTCCTTCTACAGCAATCTCTTTAGCTGGGAAGCCGAGGACCAAGGCGACGAGATGGGGCACTACACCATTCTCCGCAAGAGCGGAAAGACGGTGGCTGGCAACATGACCGCCATGATGGAGGGTCAACCTAGTGCGTGGGTGAGCTACGTCTCTGTCGACGACGCCGACGCAACGACTGATCTGGCCAAGAAGGCCGGCGCCGCCGTGTTCGTCGAGCCCATGGACGTTTCGGACATCGGGCGCATGGCTGTCTTCGCCGACACCACCGGCGCGGCGATCGGCATCTGGCAACCGAAGACCTTCAATGGCGCCGAACTGGCCAACGAGCCGGGTTCATTCGCCTGGACCGAACTGAACACCCGTGACGTCTCAGCTGCCAAGACCTTCTACACAGAGGTGTTCGGTTGGAAGGCCAACGACATGGACATGGGTGGAATGAGCTATACCGAGTGGAGACTTGGGGACAAGCCGGTAGCGGGTATGCAGAGGATGCCCGACATGGTGCCGGCCGAAGTCCCGGCCCACTGGCTCGTCTACTTCGCGGTAGACGACACCGACGACACCGTATCGAAGGCGAGCAAGGCCGGGGCGACGACACTGGTCGCCCCGACGGACATCCCGCCAGGGCGCTTCGCGGTACTCTCCGACCCCGACGGGGCAGCCTTCGCCGTAATCAAGACGAACCCGATGGGGACCTGAGGTACTTCCCCACGGGTACCCAGACCGCGTCAGCGACCTCGCCGATCCTCTCCTTCGGGACGAGGCGGGCGAATATGGCCAATGGCCCCGGGAATAACACGGCTCACTGCCTTAGCTTTCGGCACGTGCAACGATTTGGTGCCGAGCCGGCTTGGCGGGGCGATGCGGACAGGGGATTGGGATGGACGATCTTCGGGGCGCTGTGGCGGTGGTGACCGGCGGGGCCGCCGGTATCGGGCGCGGCATCGTCGAGGCGCTGCTCGAGGAGGGCTCGAAGGTGGTGATCGCCGACATCGAGGAGCCGGTCCTGGCGCGAACCGTCGAAGAGCTCTCCGAGCGCGGGGAGGTGCGCGGCGTACTCACCGACGTGTCAGATCCGGATTCGACGGACTTGTTAGCCGACACGGTCTTTGCCGAGTTTGGCGCCTGTCATGTGCTGTGGAACAACGCGGGAGTGACTTCGGGTGGTGGTGGCAACCCCTGGGAGCAGGAGCCCAACGACTGGAAGTGGTGCTTCGGCGTCAACGTCTTCGGCACCGCGAACGGGGTGTTGGCGTTTGTTCCCAGGATGATCGCGTCGGGCGAACCTGGAGTGGTCGTAACCACATCGTCGGGCGACGGTGGGATCGCTCCCGTGCCCTACGCCTCGGTCTACGCGTCGTCCAAAGCTGCCATCAGCTGCTTCACCGAAGCACTAGCCCATCAGTTCCTGGCCCAGAAGACCAAGCTGCGGGCGTCTGTCTTCTACCCCTCGGGCGGCCTCCTCGAGACGGGGCTGTGGAGTGCACAGCGAAACCGGCCCCCGGAACTCGCCCGCGTGCGGCCCCGGCCGCCCGCGCCCGGGACGACCTTCGCTGAGTTCAAGGCGGCGCTCGCCGCCGCGGGGCGGCCCACCGACACCGTCGACCTGGTCGAGCTGGGCCGGTTCGCGGTGCAGGGGGTAAAGGAGGGCCGGTTCGTGATCAGCCACAACCTGGACGGCGCAGGCCGCCTGCTGCACGCCCGGGCCGACGCCATCGCCACAGGCCAGCTGCCGCCTTCCGCCCTGGCGGGGCTCACGTGACCGGTCCCAGGACTCCCGAGCATCACGAGCGTCCGTCGTGAGCGCGGCGCCGGGCCCCGACCGCCGCTATACCATCATCTCGGCCGACGCCCATGCCGGCGGCGACATCCGCGACTATCGGCCATATCTGGCACCGACGTGGCACGACGAGTTCGACGCCTGGGCCTCGACCTATGTGAGTCCTTTCGCCGACCTGCTCGCTCCTACCGCCTACCGCAACTGGGACTCGGAGCGACGCCTGGCCGAGAACGAGTCCGACGGCATCGTTGGCGAAGTGCTCTTCCCCAATGCCATACCGCCGTTCTTCGAAGCCAGCAGCCTGGTGGCGCTTCCCCCGACCCCCGAGACGTACGAGCGGCGGTGGGCCGGTATTCAGGCCCATAACCGCTGGCTGGCCGATTTCTGCGCCCGGACCCCTGGACGCCGGGCAGGCGTCGCCCAGGTGTTCGTCAACAGGGTCGAGGACGCGCTGGCCGAGATCCGCTGGGCGGCCGACGTTTTCGCGCCGTTCGGCGGCATCCTGCTCCCCTCCATCCCCCCGGGTTCTGAGCTGCCCCCGTGGTGGGAGCCCGTCTACGAGCCGCTGTGGGACCTGTGCGAGGAGCTCGGTGTTGTCATCAACATCCACGGCGGCGGCGGCATCCCCGACTACGGCGAGCACGAGGTGGCTCGGGCCATCATGCTCGTCGAGCTGCCCTGGTTCTCGCATCGTTCCGCGTGGCACCTCATCTTCGGCGGAGTCCTCGAGCGCCACCCAGCCCTGAAGGTCGTGCTCACGGAACAGGGCTTGGCTTGGATCCCCCGCGGCCTCGAGACCCTCGACTGGTTCTACGGCCGCATGATCCACGGTGGCGCGGCGGAGGCCAACTTCTTCGGCGCCGCGGCCAAGGGCATGTCGCTCACCCCCAGCGAGTACTTCTCGAGGAACTTCTACGTAGGCGCCAGCTTCCTGCGCTCAAGCGAGTCCGCCCTGCGCCATGACGTGGGCGTCGACCGGATCATGTGGGGAGCCGACTACCCACACTCCGAGGGCAGCTATCCCTACAGCACCCTGGCGTTGCGAGCCGCCTTCGGTGACTGCGACCCGGTCGAGGTGGTCCGCATGCTCGAGACCAACGCCGCCGACGTCTATGGCTTCGACCTCGAAACGCTCCGATCGGTCGGGGACCGCGTCGGGCCGACCGTGGCCGAGGTGGCACGCCCCCTCGAGGTCAAGGACTACCCGACGGATTCGACTTGCAACGCCTTCGACCGTCACCAGGTGCTGCGCTCTTGGTGATCGGGATCACCCCGGCCGCAGGTCGTACTCCGCCTTCCACCACCGGGCCGATGCCTTCGCCTCCGGGTCGCTGCGGAGGGAGGCGTCCTGGCCGAGGGAGTCGGGGGAGGGGCCGATGCGCTGTGAAATGGGAGCGAGTACGTCCAGATCGAACCCGTAGACCGCGGCCGCGGTGAGCCCCAGCATGTCGGCGGTGTCGTCGACGGGAACCGCGGCGAAGTCGCGCCGCAGCCGCTCGGCGGTGTGCGGCCAGGTCCCCTCGGGGTGCGGATAGTCGGTTCCCCACATGAGGACGTCGGTGCCGATCACGTATCGGCGGCGGATCTCCTCCTTCGACATGGTGGATGCGCCGATGAAGATGTTGGTGCCGAAGTAGTCCGAGGGCAGCTTGGAGATCTTGCCCTTGAGCGTGGCGGCGAGCTTCTTGGTTGTGTGCCCGCCCCCCAAGTACTGGTCCCACTTCCACATCATGTCGGGGGCCCAGTAGGCGGCGGCCTCGGTGACGACGAACTTCAAGCCCGGGAAGCGTTCGAAGGCACCACCGAACAGGAGGTGCCAGGCGGGACGGGCTGCCCACCACACCACCTCGGCCAGGTAGACACCCATGTTCTGGCCGTACTCCTCCGTCGGAGCCTCACCCGAGTGGGTGTGGACGGGCAGGCCTGCCTCGGCGCAGGCCGCCCACACCGGGTCGTAGACAGCGTCGTTGTACGGAGGTCGCCGATGCCACATGGTCGGGATCATGATTCCGCGGATCCCCGGCTGCGCGGCCACCCACTCGACCTCCTTGACGGCCCGGTCGACGTCGTGGGTGATGGGCACCAGGGCGATACCGGCACGCCGGTGGGGCGCGTGGGAACACATGTCGGCCAGGAACCGGTTATGGGCACGGGCCCCGGCGAAGGCCAGCTCAGGATCCTCGATGGCGCCGGCCATCAGGCCGGCCCCGAACGGGGGCGATGCGTTTCCGGTCACGGCGTCGGCGTCCGCGAACAACACGTCGGCAGCCACGCCATCGGTGTCGAGCTCCTTGTCCCTGACGGCGGGGTCGTAGGCGCCCTTAAGACCCTCCTCGTTCTCGGTCTCCCAGCCCATGATGTAGTCGTAGTTGAACTTGAGCGCCTCCGCACGGTGCGCCGTGCGCTCATCGAGGAAGCCGTCGAAATCCGCGTGGTACCTGGCGTCGAGATACTTTCGATAGTCCTCGCAGGCCAAGCCGGCGTGGCCGTCGGCCGAGATGACGATGTAGTGGTCCGCTCCGGAACCGGGGAGGCGGTTCACGACCGGACTCCAAGGACCGACAGGTCGTCGTAGCGCTGGTGCATGAACGGGAGAACCCACTCGGCGGGCACGCGGTCGACGATCTCCCCGGTCTGAGCGGTCGTGATTTCTGCGTATTCGTAGGACACGATGCGGCGCACGGGGAAGTCCGCGATGGGGTCGAGGGGGGCGTCGAGCAACTTGCATTCTCCGGTCGCGGGGCGGACGACGCGGGCGACCTCGTGCCGGCGGCAGTAGACCAACGCGGGGTCACCGTCGAGCCCCTGGCCACTGGGATTGGGAAGGGCCTTGAAGTAGAAGTCGATCTTGTCCTTTTCGTATCCGGGCCGCTCGGGCCCCAGCGTGCCGGAGAGCTCAGCGATGGGCGACCCCATCCGGGAGACCCGCCCGCTCACCTGGTCGCCGTCGAACTGCAGTCCAATCTGGCCGATCTTCTTGGGCTCTCCGAAGGTCTCGCGACCACCGGTGGTTGACTGCTCGGTGGTCATCGGCATGAACAGCGCATACTCGCCCTCCACCGAGCCGTGACGGGCTCTCACGCCGAACCAGCCGGCCCCGAACGCGGGCAGGCCGGTGCCCATGTCGACCATCGCTATTCGAAGCCGGGCCGTAGGGGCCGAGGGTTCGAGTGGTCTGGGGAGGACCGAGGCGACCAGCTCCGGGTCGGTCTCGAAGACCACGGTCAGCGCCTTCGACCAGATCGCCGACCTTGTCGCCTCGACCTCGCGGTTGCGCACCCCGTCGAGCGAACGGCCTGCGTAGCGGATCGAAGCCATGGCTTTCCCCATTCCCGGCGCACGCCTGGGCGCCCGGGAAAGTCTGACACATCGCCCGTACTGTCCGAATAGCAGTTTCGGCTCATTGACCAGGGGACTTTCAGAACCCGACGTACAGTCGCGACCGTCCGACAGATGCGGCGGTACCCGATGAGCGGTGGGCTTTGGCCACACCGGGGGGATGTCGGCACCCAGGCAATCCTCGACGGGCGCGAGATCCATCAGTCGCCGCTATCGAACCTGCCATAGGGAAGCGACTACTCAGCGTCGAACTCGGGATCGGGCTCGTGGAGGAACACAGGTTCCGGAGTCGCTCGCTGTCTCGCCGCGGTAACAGTGAGCGGTTGCTGGATATCCGGACGAGCAACGGCGAGATATGCGACGAGGACGAAGACGGCGATGGCGAAAACGAGAGCGGTGGGACCGTCTCCAAATTTGATCCCGCTGAGGTAATGGGGCTTGCTTATGTAGTCGGCGAAGGACGCGCCCAGCGGGCGCGTAACGACGTAGGACATCCAGAAGGCAGCGATGCTGTTCAAGCCGAAGCTCTTCCACGCCAAGGCGGGGAGCAGGATGACCACGCCGAAGAGAATGCCTGAGGCCAGGTAGCCGAGGTGCAGGGACGTCGCGGTGAAGTCCCCAAGGGCGGTGCCGAGGGCAAACGTCGCGAATACAGTCGCCCAGTAGAAGGCTTCGCGTCGCTGGGTCGTGATGCTGTGGATAGACAGCGTGCCCTCGCTGTGTTGCCAGACCCAGAAGGTGGCGGCCAAGATGACCGCCCACAGCAGCGTCGTCCCTGCGTAGGGGATGCCGACGTCGAGGTGGAGGAAATCGGACACGCCCGTCCCGAAGATTGCGATGGCAAAGGCCAAGAACCAGTACGCGAATGCCCGGTACCGGCGGGTGCCGAATTGCCACACCAAGCCGACGGCGAATAGCCCCACCTCGACGACGCCGCCCCGGACATTGCCGTAGATTCTCAGATAGTCCGACGTGGCCTCCCCGCCAGCAGTAGTCAGGATCTTTACCACCCAGAACAGGAAGACGACCTCGGGGACCTTCGCGGCGATGGGAGCCGGAAAGATACGGCCGACCACGGGAACCTGGCCGCTGGTCGCCGCCAGACGTCCGTCCGGCGGCGGCGGCGACGGGCGATCATGGTGAGCGGTGCTCATGTAGCAGAGGCCTCCTTCGGACCCACCGGGCGGATCGATCCAGCCTAGGACGTGTCGGAGGCGAGGAATGAGCACGCGCGGTCGTTGTGCGTGAGGACGCCGCCGCTCCAGGCTTCAGTTGTGAGTGAGTGTCGCTCGTTCGTTCGTTCGTTCGTTCGTGGGCCAGCGACAAAACCCCGTTATCCAGGGCCGGGACCGCACGTCTGCACTCCCATTTCCTACGCTATCGACGCCGGTTCCCTCATTGTTCCTGACGCAACCGAAGAGTCAAAAGCCATGGTGGCCGGTACCGTTCTTCCGCCGGGCGGGTCAGTCTTGGGCGGCGAGTAGCGCAGCGATGGCGACCTCCGCTTCTACCGCGGCCGGCAGCGCGGCGGGCACGGCGGGGATCGCGGATAGATGGCCGTCCGACTCGTACCGGCTAATGAGCCGGGGGTCGATGTAGGACTTGCGTGCGACGGTCGGAGTGTCTCCCAGCCAGGTCGCGACACGACGGATGCTGGCGGTGATGGTGCTCTTGCAGCTGCGCGTAGTGAGAGACGGTTCCGCGTTCGCCAGGAAGAGCGCCATCAGCACCGTGGCATTCCAGGTACGGAACTCCTTGGCGGTGAAGTGGCCGCCGGCATTGGCGGCGATGTAGCCGCTCACTTCGTGAGAGTGAAGAGGCCGCCAGGTGTGGCCGTCCTGGAAGCAGAACAGTGAGCCGAGGTTGTTGCCACTTCGGACCAGCGCACGCACGGTCGGCCGGATCGCGTCGTCGGCGACCGTGATCATGCGGCGCTTGCCCTCCTTGGCGATGTAGTCGAACACGATACCGTCGCGCGTTACCCTCACGTCCCGCTTCTGCAGCGTCGTCGCGCCGTAATGATGGTCCAGCTCGGCGTACTTCTCCCCGCCGATGCGAAACAGCCCGAGGTCGATCAGCCGCACGGCGCCTGCGGCCACGCGATCACGGTCCAGGTGGCGGCCGCTGAGATCTCGCACAGTGGCCGTCCGCAGCGCGGGCAGCGCGGCGGCGAACCTGAGCATGTGAGCGAACTTCTGGGCGTCGCGCTGCTCACGCCACAACTCATGATAGAGGTACTGGGTCCTACCCCGGCTGTCTACGCCGGTGGCCTGGATATGACCGAGGGGATCTGGCGAGATCCAAACGTCCTTCCAGCCCGGCGGAATAGCGAGCGAACCGATCCGCCGCAATGTCTGGGTGCCCGTGACATCCTGACCCAAGGGATCGCGGTACCGAAAACCTTCTCTGGTCGCCTCACGGCTGATCCCAGGACAGCGCGGCTCGCTGCGGGTAAGCCCTGCAACCGCAGCCGCCGACGGCGGTAGGTTGCCGTTCATCAGATGCATCTTCCCGGCGCGGAGAACGTCACAGTCAGTACGCATTCCCCATTGACCATCACCCTGTCCTTCGCTGGTGATGAGATGCGGGTCCACGCTTTCTGCTTCGTTCGTTTGTGGGTCGTCGACATCCCCCTTTTTACCTGGCAGGACGGGCGCCGGATCCTCACTACTTCCCACGTTATCGCTCGGATTTCCCACAAAATTGTGAGCAGAACAAATCACAAAATTGTGAGCAGAACAAAAGGGAGAAGTTCGAGGTTGAGAACCCAGGCTGAGTTTCTCGTCACCCACAGGTGGACGTCGAGGTTGCCGGGCTGCAAATAGCGCCGGGGTCGCTGGGGCTGGGACGGTGCCACTGGGACAATTTCGCCCGTCGACC
>Ga0182024_10001684_pt1 | contig 56123 bp, 54 predicted proteins | sample P32metaG_FD_120480 | JGI IMG/M metagenome (GOLD analysis project Ga0182024, IMG submission 120480) | Permafrost microbial communities from Stordalen Mire, Sweden - P3-2 metaG (Illumina Assembly) | ecosystem: Environmental > Terrestrial > Soil > Wetlands > Permafrost | place: Sweden: Stordalen...
CTGCCATCGAGACATCCAAGCCAGCAAAATACTCCATGTGCGCTCTCCTCTTCCGATGATGGAGCCGATACTATCGGTCTCCGGTGAGGAGCCATCGCCCATTACCCAATGTTGAAAAAGTCGCCGCCACCCAAATTTGCGACCATTTTGAGCAATAATGCTTCAAGGTTTTCCGCACTGTCGAATAAATGTTACGGATCTCATTACTGATACGGACATAAGATTTTTACAGAAAAACGCTGGCCGACTTTTTCAACGCAATCCGCCGATTCCGGACGCTCGCGGGACAACGAAGGAACCATCAGGTTCGACCCTTAAGAGCCATTCGTGGCCACGCCAGCGGCTGATTGGACCGACCAGGTAACGGACATTCGGATATGACTGGGAGCAACCGGTTTGAAGCCTCATTCAGATCCTGCCGAGCCACGTCGCTCGGCAAAGCTCATGCGGTGGTGGCCGCCGCCAATCCTCTCCGCCTGCGGGTCCAGACTCGGACCGCGCCGGCCCGGCCGCGCAGCGCCTGCTCGCCCTGATCCTGCAATTGGCTCACCAGCGGCGCGGCGATTTCCGACGATCCCGCTCGTATTGCCTCAATCAACGGGCCACCGACGACGAGCGAGGTTTTGAGGGTGCGGGTCAGTCCCTGCAATCGGCTTGCCGTATTGACGATGTCGCCGATCACCGTAAACGACATGCTGTGCTCGCTGCCAACATCGCCAAGGACAGCCAGCCCGTAATTGAGGCCGATCCCAATGGCGAGCGGCATCCCGCCATCGCGCACGCGCTCCGCATTCCAGCGATCGAGCGCGTCCAGCATCTTGTCGGCACAGATGAGCGCGTTGGCCGCGTCGTTGCCGCTTACGGTCGGCACGCCGAACACGGCGAAGATCTCGTCGCCGATATATTTCTCGACGGTGCCGCCGCAAGCGAATATCTGCGCCGTCATCCGCTCATGGAACTCACGCAACAAGGTCACCACCGCCTCGGGCGGCATCGCCTCGGCCATGCGGGTGAAGCCGACGATATCAACAAACAGCACAGCGACTGTCTGCCGGCGCACCGCTCCGAGCGGTTCGTCCTGTGCCGCCAGCATGTCTACGACATTCGGCGAGAAATAGCGCGACAGGTTGCTGCGCGCCCGCTCAGCCGCTGCGTGGAGACGTTCGATCTCGCGCAGCTTGGCAATCTCGGCGAGGGTCTTGCGGATCGTGACCTCAAGGTCGCCGAAATCGACCGGCTTGGTGACAAAATCGAACGCGCCACGGTTCATCGCGGTGCGCAGGTTGGTCATGTCGCCATAGGCCGAGACCATGATCGCCCGAACCGGGCTTTTCCGCTCGCGCAATTCGTTCAGCAGCGTGAGCCCGTCCATCACCGGCATGTTGATGTCGAGCAGCATCAGTTCGATATCCGGCTCGGCCGCCAGCGCGGCCAAAGCTTCCTCGCCGTGATGCGCGAAGTGGAAGGTGAACTCGCCATCGCGGATGTGGCGGCGGAAGCGCTGGCGGATCAGCGCTTCGAAATCGGCCTCGTCATCGACGCCGAGGATATTAACCGGCTTGGTCAATGGCGGGCCGCTGCAGACGGCAACTGACGCAACTGTGCCTTCAACTGATCAAAATCGACCGGCTTCGTGAGGAACTCGAACGCGCCGAGTTCGCCGGCGCGACGTCGGCGCTCGTCATCGCCATAGGCGGTCACCATCATGACCGGCAGGTCGGGCCACCGGGCCTTTATCTCCTGCAACAGCGCCAGCCCGTCCATACCCGGCATATTGATATCTGACAGGATTACGATCAGCTGCGGCTCTATTGTGTGGTCCAGGCGTTCGAGTGCCTCCACGCCCGAGGCTGCGAAGTGCATGACATAGGTGCCCTCGCGGGCCTCTCGGCGAAAGCGCTGACGAAAAAGATCAACGACGTCGGGTTCGTCGTCGACGACCAGAATGCTCACACTCATGCTGTAGCACTCGTGCTGGCGGCCTGCCGGCCGCGCGGCAGGCGGACGACGAACTCCGTGAACTCGCCGAGCGTACTGTCGACTTCGATTGTGCCGCCATGCTGTTGGGTCACGATGTCGTAGCTGATGGACAGGCCGAGCCCCGTCCCTTCGCCGGTCGGCTTGGTGGTGAAGAACGGCTGGAACAGCTTGTCCTTGATCTCAGCTGGAATGCCCGTGCCGTTGTCGCGCACGCGCACCTCGACTGCATCGCCGAGATCGCGAGTTGCCACCGTCAACAACGGGCGGAATGCGGCGTCGCCGCTGGCGCGCGCCCGATTGTTGGCGGCGTAGAAGCCGTTGCCGAAGAGGTTGAGGAACACCCGCGTCACGTCCTGCGGCACCAGCTCGATCGGCTCGATATCGGCGCCAAGATCGCGATCTAGCGTGATGTTGAACGTCTGGTCCTGAGCGCGGGCGCCGTGATAGGCGAGGTTGAGCGCTTCCTCCACCAGCCCGTTGAGGTCGACGCTGCGCCGCTCGCCGGTCCCGCCGCGCGAATGCTCCAGCATGCTCTTGACGATGCCGTCGGCGCGCCGACCGTGCTCGGCGATCTTTTCGAGATTGCCGGTCAACATCTCGATCGTTTCATCGACCTCGGCGCGCTTGTCCTCGTCAAGCGCCCTCAGCAATGGCGCTGCTGTCTCCTTCAGGTCGTCCAACAGTTCGACCGACAGGCTGGCAAAATTGTTGACGAAGTTGAGCGGGTTCTTAATCTCGTGGGCAATGCCGGCGGTCAATTGGCCGAGCGAGGCCATCTTCTCCGCCTGCACCAGGCGGTCCTGGGCACGACGCAAATCGGCGAGCGTCGCCTCGGCGACGATCCGCGCCCGGCGGGCTTCCTCGCCACGGGCAGCTAGTTCCTGAAACAGCTGCGCGTTCTCGATGGCGAGCACGGCTTGTCCGGCGAAGGTTTGCAGCAACGTGGGGGTGGTCGGCGCGAACCCCGCCTCGGTGCGCCGGCGGATCACCAGGCCACCGACGACCTTGTCGTCGCGCAGGAGCGGTACGGCGAGCACGGCATGAATGCCCGGCGAAATCCGCACGGATGGGTCCTGTTGCGCATCCGCGACGTACACGGGCGCGCGCAGCAGCGCGCTGCGGCCAAGATGGGTTTCACCCAGCTTGATCCGCCGCTGGCGCAGCGCCTCCACCCGCTTCGCGTTCATGCCGAAGGCGGCCTTGGGCACGAAGACCTCCTCCGCCGCGTTGAATTCGTAGATCGTGCCTTCGTCAGCCTGCGAGAGTTGCACTGCGCGGCTGATGATGGTGGCAAGGACAGTATCGAGGTCGAGCGAGGAATTGACCGCCCGCAACACCTCCTCGAGCGCCTGGAGTTCGGCGACCGAGTGGGCCAATTGCTCCGTGCGATCCTCTAACTCGCGATTGCGCCGTTCGAGTTCGTCGGCTGCTTCCCGGCGGTACGTCTCCATCACCACGTAGAGCAGCGATTTGAGGAACTTCGCCACCGTCACCAGCGCGACGGTCTGCTGGTCCGAGCCGGAGAATACCTGCAGGATCACGCCGGTGAGCACCGATTCGAGTTTTGTGGAGGCCTGGAAAATATCGGTGCTGCGCACCCCACGCCGCAGCGCGACGAGGGTGACTTGCTCCAACTCGTCGTACAGCTCTGGGATGCGATCGCCCGCGAGGAGCCGCCGCAGGAAGGAGGCCAGCGTCGCGAACAGAGCTGCCACCGCCTCGGGCAGCAGATGCAGGTCTTCGAACCAAGGCAGAGCCGCGACCTCCGCCTGCCACTGCGCTACGATCCATTCCTGGATCTCGGGCGTCAGCGTCTCCTGAAACGTTTGCAGGTACGTCAGGTCCGCCGGTTCGATGTCAAATTCGGCGAAGACACGCCCGCCGGCCGACACCAGCGAATCGGTTGCGACAGGGCTATGCGCGCTCACCGGTAGGGGCTCTTTTCCATCGCCGCGGCGTAGGCCTCGGGGAAAACTGCGATGAACCGATCCAACGCAGCGGCCGGGGTGCGCAGTGAAAAGCTGATCCGTATTCCACCCTGGTTGTACAGGGGAGCGATGCCCATGCTGCGCAGAACCCGGGACTCACTGAGCGCCGAGGTACACGCCGCGCCGCTACCGACATGGACCCCGCCGCACGACAGCGCCCCGATCAAATCCTCCTGCAGCAGGCCTGGAAAGCACACATACGAAGTGGTCCAAAGGCGCGCCGCCGAGCGTCCGGCCACCAGGCAATTCGGCACTTCCTCCAGCAGGAATGCTTCGAGCCGGTCGCGCAACCCAGGGCCGGGCGGCGGGATGGCCGCCGCCTCGTCGAGCGCGACCGCGGCCGCCGCGATCGCCGGTACGTTCACAGTGCCGCTGCGGATGCCCCCCTCCTGCCCGCCGCCCGGCAGGATCGGTGCCAAATGGAGTTGTGGGTTCGGCAGCGCGATTGCGCCGACGCCGAGCGGACCGTGAAATTTGTGCGCCGAGAGGGTCACCGCGTCGGCACTTGCCACGACCTCGTCGAGCGGCATCTTGCCCGCCGATTGTGCCGCGACGTGCAGCAGCGCACCATGACGATGGCTCAGAGCGGCAATTTCGGCGACGGGAAAAATCACGCCGGTCTCGTTGTTGACGTGCATCATCGAGACCAGCGAGCGCCGGTCGGCCAGCAGATCTTGGAGGTGGTCGAGGTCAGGGGTCCCGTCCGGCCGTGCCCTACACACCACCACCGGCCGCTCCAGCGCCAGCTCGGCGAGGTCGTAGATCGAACTGTGCTCCAGCTCGCTGATTACCAGTTGCTCGCATCGATTTTCTGGTTGGCGCAAGGCCCCGAGCAGACACAAGGCATTGGCTTCAGTGGCGCCGGAGGTAAAGTGCACCTGCGCGGCGCCGCCGAGGTGTCGCACGAAGCACGCACGCGCCTCTTCCAAAATGTTCCGCGCCGCCGCTCCGAGGCCGTGCGCAGCGGCAGCGTTGCCGAGCGGCTCACCCAAGAGTTCGACCATACGCTTGCGGGCGACCGGCGACATCGCCGTTGTCGCATTGTTGTCGAGGTAGGCGAGAGGACCGTTAGAAGAGTCCGCCGGCCGGCTCATCGCAGACGCGCCAATATCGCCTCCTGCGTAGCCCGGGCCGCCTCCATGCGGCCACCCCGCAGATAGGTGACCGTAACGTAATCAAGCCCCAGAGCGCCATTGATCAGAAAGCTGCCGTCCCGCGGTTCGATTCGGAAGGTGATTCGCGCCTGTGGCAGGAGGTGCCTGGCATCATAGACCGCGACCTGGAATGCATCCGCGTCGGCGTAGTGCGCAAACAGACCATCATCGACGGGGGAATCCAGCGTATAGCGATAACGCTCCCGGTGGAGGCAGTCGTAGACCTTTGCGGCCGCCTTGATCATCGGACAGCGATCGGGTCTCAGGCCGGGACGCCTGCGCCTTCCAGGCGGTGCCCACCCGGCGCCGTTTCGACAAGCTCGGCCCGAATCTCAGTATAGGGATCGCCCATCGCCTGGCAGGCCGTCATCCGACCCTGGAACGCCCGCCCGCGCTTGAACAGCCGGTCGTAGAATTCCGGCGTCAGCTCGGGCTTGGTGTGGATGTCACCGAGGTAGATAAGGTTCATGATGCCGGCGAAAGCTCCGGTCAGGACATAGGTGACACCGTGGTCGGCGGTTCCGTACATGCGGCGGTAGCCTACCGACTCGTAGTCGTTGTACACGCGAACCGTCAGCTCGGTCGCAGATGCGCCCAAGACCTTGACGGTGCCACCCCCGATGGCGTTGAACCAGGCAAACGCAGCGTGCGCCCAGTCTTCGCGCGTCTTCAGCATCGGCCCGACCATCGCATCCCATTCCGGCGAGGTCATGATGCCGCCGAACGTAAAGAAGCCGCAAACATGGCCGGCCTCGATGAACAGGCCGGCGGCGGTCTCGATGCCCTGACGGCCGGCAACAGCGGTCATTTCCTGCTCGAAGGCGAAACTGATGCGGTTGTAATAATCGGCGTGAAGCCGAGTCACATAGAGGCCGAACAGCGGGATGAGCCCCTCGGCATTAACGGGCAGCGGCATCTCTGCCACAGCGCGGGTGATCGCCTCGCGGTCTACCGCGGTTGCGGGCTCGGCATCATCTCCCATCGGCTTCAAAACCGGGCTCTCTCGCTGCGCAAACATCGTGAAGTTCGCGCCGCCGCGGCCTAGCACGAACACGTCCTCCTCCGCTCCAGTGCTACGGCACACGGTCTGGCGCGCCTGTACGTCGGCGAGCGGCAGGCCATAGATCGCGGCCAGCGCTCCCGCCAGGAACCCGGTCGAGAAAAAGGCAACCGGTTTCGCGGAGACGCCGAACTTCTCCTTCCAGCCTATCGAGTAGTGGGTCGAGCGGGTCCGCACCTCGCCGCCCCGCTCAGTCAGCGCGCTCAAATCGATCAGACCGGCGCCACAGGCGCGGTAAAGCCCCTCCACAATCGCCTTGCGCGCCGGAATATCCGCGGTCCGCGGCAACAGGTCGGTCAATTGCGCGAAGGCTACCTCGGCCGCTCCCCCGACCAGGATCGGCGCGCTGTCGATGTACTCGGCATCCTGGATCGATCGCTGCAGGAAGCAGTTGTAGTGGTGGCAGTGCAGGACCATCGCCTCGCCACCCGCCACCAGCCGGCCCGCCGCAAAATTGTAGGGAAACTGCGCGAAGTCAAACATTCGATGCCTCCGTTGCCAGCAGGAAGTCCGGCACCGGCTTCCCGACTACCTCCGCAGTAGCACGGACGATGGCTCCGGTCAGTTCTTCCGGAAGGGCCATCCGGGTTTCCATTTTCTCGATCGTAGCGGCAGTCAGTGTGATTTTATTTTTAATCAGTAGGAGCATCACTTTAATTAGAATACGATCGACAGCCTTGACCTCGCCGTTTTCTTTGGCCCAATCGAAGACGCCTTTGACGTCGAACATGGCCCCCACTGTCCTTACCGATTTTCCCGGCACCTAGCGCCCGATAGACCACCGGGCCAGGTGGCGGATGAAGCGGCAGAGTAATCTTCAAATCCAGCGCCGCCAAGGTGCGAAAAACGCGCACCGGCGCGGCAACATAGGCTCTCGCCCTTTGCGCTACCAGCTTCTCCAAGCGGCACGCCGAAATAGGCGCAGCGGCGGGCGTCGCGGCTTCAAGCTATCGATGTCCGCTTTCAAGCCATGGCATCACCGGTCGGGCAGATCGGGACTGATATGAAGCGCCGAGTGCGTGCTCCGAGCCGGGCTGAGTAAAGTCGCTCAGAACTTTTGGGTCGCGAGGCTGAGCCCTGTTCGCGTGCCAGAAGGCCAGCGCAGCGTCGAAAGTTTGGTTCGGATGAGGGAGCGTGGATTATCTACGTGATAATCCGGTGTTCGCGCGCTCCTTGCCCCACGCGTCAGCCGTCAGGCGCGAGCGGTACGACAACGGTCTGCGACTCGGCGCCAGATGGCGCCGCGCGGCGGCCGATCCGGCGCCAGATGCGGCCGCCTTCGACCGCCTGCCACGCGGCGATCGCCGGCAAGCCGATAGCCAGGTCGCGGGCGCGCTTCAGCAACGACAGCGCCAGCGCCATCTCGGGGGTTAGGCCAAGGCTGCCGCCGAGCAAGATATAGGCCCCTTCCTGTACCCCGACCGCGTTCGGCACGGCAAAGGCCGCCGCACGGATCGCGTAGACCAGGCTCTCGATCGAGAGTACCGCGCCGAAGCCGAGCTCAACCCCCGCAAGCCGTAAGGCGACCCAAGCCTCGAATGCGCTCGCGATCCAGCAGGTGAGGTGGAGTAGAAAGTTCGCCCATAGCCCCCCTGGGTTGCGGTAGATGTCGGCCAGCGCAGCATGCAATGCCGTCGCGCCCGACGCAGCTCGCTCGGCCCACCTGAGGCCGAGGATGCGGGCGATCCGGTCGAAATGGCTGAAACCGTGCCGCTGGACGAGAAAGAACACCACCGCCGTGATCCCGGCTACCACCAGCCCGATCATGATCGGGCGCGCCGCCGCGGTGTCCGGCTTCAGGCGGACGAGCCAGGCGAGGCCGAGCGCGGTATAGGCAAGCTGAGCGACGAATTCGAGAGTGACGTCGACAATCGTGGTCGCGGCGGCGACCGTTCCCGTCACCCCGGCTAACGTCACCGCACGGGCGCCCAGCACCAAGCCACCGACCTGCGACAGCGGCAAAGCCTCGGCACCCGCATCGCGCACCAGCCGCCCCCAGAGAAACGTCAGCACTCGCTCCCCCGGCACGAGTGCCCGCCAAGCCAATCCCGCGGCGGCGATCAAGACAATGTGGATGAGGCAGATGGCGGCAAAGCCGCCGACGCCGAAGGCAAAGAGCGAGTGGAGCACGGCGCCGACGCCGAAATAGCCGACAAGCCCACCCATTGCCGCCAGACCGGCAATGGTCGCCAGCATGGGCAGGGCTTTCACGGAGCCGCCGCGGTCGGCAATTTGGGGGCGCGAAGGAACCGACGTATCAGGCGAGCAAGACGCGGCACCACCTGCGGGCGCAACAGGCGCGCATCATAGCCTGCCAGGCGTCGTTGGTTTTCCTCCAGGCAAATGTCGATCAGCGCGGCAGCCGAAAGATCGATATCGCTGACCGTTTTGCTGGCGGTGAACGCGAAATTATTGACCTGCGTCGGATCGGCGCCGTTGCTATCGAAGCCGCGCGCAAGGCCGATCCGCTCGCGTATCAAGTAAATCCAGACTGCGACAATCTTGGCCCAAAACCATGGGCGACGCCATCGGGGCAAGTTGCGGCGGTGCCACGCCACCCAATTGACGAAGAACAGAATATGCCGGGCCTCTTCCTGCATCTCGATGTTGACGTCGGGACCGGTTTCGACGTGGTGTCCCAAAAACCCAACATCGTGGGCGAGCACTCCGGTCTTGATTTCATCGATAATGTTGGTCTGCCCCGGAGCTGGAGATTGCAGCGGTACCAGAAACTGCATCGGGGGTGAGGTCTGCTCCGGAGACAACGCCTGCGCCACAGCCTGCCTTTCCCCAATCGACAATGTCGCCAGGAGAGCAACCGCCCCGGCAACGCCTCGTCCGGCCTGAGTTGGTGCTCTCTCACGATCCCGCATCCCCAGGGCACCCTGGCAAACTACATCTACTCAACAGTTAGCCAGGCAACCTGACCATGGGCTGACGCGATGCTGCGATTTCTCAGAAGTCGGTTATCGACATCGAGGCCCTGGCAACGGTGATCTGTGCAGCAGATCCGACCACCCTGCCCTCTCATCGATGAAACACGTCTGGATTGACGCCCCCTCTGGAGGGAGGGATGCGGCCGCTCTGGGTCCCTCTTCATCCGCAGGCGCCGTTGGGATCGTCGCCGAGGACATCGAAGGTGAGGCGCTCGCGGGAGGGTGGCAAGCGGCGATCCAGTCGCCTCGCGCCGCGGTGAACCACCGGCATAAAATCGTAGACGGTCATTGGCCCTGTGTCAGAAACCTATATAGCCAGAGCACCAAGGGACGCTGTTTGCCGCGAAGCGCGGGAACCCGGCGTCCGCGAACGCGGCGAGCACGCCCGCGGCGTCCCCGAAATCTACATCGGGGTGAGGGAATTCAAATGCATCGGCGTGTCGCCACCGCAGGATCACCCGCACATCTACATCGATATGGGCGAGGTGGACACGATTCTCTTCCCCTATTGCGGAACCCGGTTCCGCTTCGGTCCCCGATTGACGCCACTCGAGGTCGACCCGCCGGACAGTTACTTTGCTGACAACAATGCGGCCTGAGCGGAGCCGTGACGCCGGACAGGTAGCTACAAGAAATATATTTGGCTACTTAAACGATTGCGATCGCTAGGGATATCTGATTGCTATGCAATATTTGAAAATTTCATGGTTTATTTTGATTGTATTCGACGGCTTCCCGCCCCACGTGGCAAAATACGTGCTGTCAGTCTCCATCCGACAGTGCCCGCCCTTGTAAATTCTGGTCCGAGGAGGCCATCAATGAAGCTGCGTCCGCTGCAGGACCACGTCCTGATCCGCCGTGTCGAGCCAGAGGCAAAGACCGCTGGCGGGATCTTCATCCCCGACACGGCTCAGGAAAAGCCGATGGAAGGCGAAGTCGTCTCTGTCGGGCCCGGCGCGCGCGACGAAGCTGGCAAGGTGCACCCGCTCGACGTCAAGAGCGGCGACCGCGTGCTGTTCGGAAAGTGGTCGGGCACCGAGGTAAAGCTCGATGGCGAGGACCTAATGATCATGAAGGAAGCCGACATCATGGGCGTGCTCGATCGGGCCGTCGCGACGAAGAAAGCTGCTTGAGAACGGGAAGACAGAACATGGCTGCAAAAGAAGTCAGATTTAACGGCGATGCGCGCGACCGCATGCTGCACGGCATCAACATTCTCGCGGACGCGGTGAAAGTGACGCTCGGCCCCAAGGGCCGCAACGTCGTTCTCGACAAATCCTACGGCGCGCCGCGGATCACCAAGGACGGCGTCACTGTCGCCAAGGAGATCGAGCTTTCCGACAAGTTCGAAAACATGGGCGCGCAGATGGTCAAGGAGGTCGCCACACGGACCAGCGATCAGGCCGGCGACGGTACGACGACCGCGACGGTACTGGCCCAGGCGATCGTGCGCGAAGGCGCCAAGGCGGTTGCCGCCGGGATGAACCCGATGGACCTGAAGCGCGGCATCGACATGGCCGTCGTATCGGTCGTCGATCACATCAAGAAGGGCTCGAAAAAGGTCTCGACCAATGCCGAGATCGCTCAAATCGGGACGATCTCGGCCAATGACGACCGCGAGATCGGCGAGATGATCGCGAAGGCGATGCAGAAGGTCGGCAACGAGGGCGTAATCACGGTCGAGGAGGCGAAATCCTTGGAGACCGAGCTCGACATCGTCGAAGGCATGCAGTTCGACCGCGGCTATATCTCGCCGTATTTCGTCACCAACGCCGAGAAGATGCTCGCCGAGCTTGAGGAACCCTACATCCTCTTGCACGAGAAGAAGCTCCCGGGCGTGCAGGCAATTCTCCCATTGCTCGAAGCGGTCGTACAGAGCGGCAAGCCGCTGTTGATCGTCGCCGAGGACATCGAAGGTGAGGCGCTCGCCACGCTCGTCGTCAACAGACTACGCGGCGGGCTCAAAGTCGCAGCGGTAAAGGCGCCCGGCTTCGGCGATCGGCGTAAGTCCATGCTAGAGGACATCGCAATCCTGACCGGCGGTCAGGTCATCAGCGAGGATCTTGGCATCAAGTTCGAGAACGTCACGCTCGATATGCTCGGCACGGCCAAGAAGGTGCGCATCGAAAAGGACACCACCACGATCATCGACGGTGCCGGTAAGAAGGCGGACATCCAGGACCGCTGCACGCAGATCCGCGCGCAGACCGAGGAGACGACCTCGGAATACGACAAGGAGAAGCTGCAGGAGCGGCTGGCCAAGCTCGCCGGCGGCGTGGCGATCATCCGCGTCGGCGGTGCCACCGAGGTCGAGGTCAAGGAGCGCAAGGACCGCGTCGATGACGCGATGCATGCGACCCGCGCCGCGGTGGAAGAAGGCGTTGTTCCGGGCGGCGGCGTGACGCTCCTCTATGCCTGTAAGGGGTTGGGTGGCCTCAACCCCGAGAATAACGATCAGAAGGTCGGCATCGACATCGTGCGTCGGGCATTGCAGGCACCGGCAAGGCAAATCTTCGAAAATGCCGGAGAAGATGGGTCGATCATCGTCGGCAAGTTGCTGGAGAAGGGCGATGCCAATCACGGCTTCGACGCTCGGAGCGGTACCTATGTCGACATGGTAAAGGCCGGCATCATCGATCCGACCAAGGTGGTGCGCCTGGCCCTTCAGGGTGCCGCTTCGATCGCCGGCCTGATGGTCACGACTGAAGTGATGGTTGCCGAGAAGCTGGAAAAGGGCACACCGACAATGCCGGAAGGGTGACATGGGCGGCGGGGGTTTCTGAGATCGATCGGCTTCTCCGCCCACGTGGTGGGCGGAGAACGTCAAGGAGCGGCGGTATGGACAGAGAGCTGCTTCGAGCCGCCGAAAAGGGGAATGCCGAGTCGCAATTTAATCGCGGCGTGATGTACGAAAACGGATCGGACAATAACCATTACTCGTCGAAGGCAACCGATTGGAGGCCTGAGGTGGTTGCTGGCCGCAGCCGAGCAGGGATTGCCCCGCGGCGCAATTCAACCTCGCGGAGATGTATGCCGGCGGACTGGATACGCCCCGTCCCCGTTCCGCGCGGGAGGATCGCGTGACGACGCGTAATGATCACTCGGCCCTTGTGCGGTCAATCACTGCGACGGTCAATCAGTATGCGAAAGACGATCCCTCCAACCTTGCAGAGCACATCGCAGACAAGCTCGAAGCCGGCTATCAGATCGTTAAGTCGGAGTGGCCCGAGAAGCAGGGACCACAGTTTCGACCGCATCTGTGGCCGCAACCTTCCAGCGTCTCAGACCGGCACATGCGCTGCCTTAACTGCGGGGCAGCATTTTGGGAAAGACGAGCGGAAGGCCCGTGCCAGCCGCGTGAGTGAGGCAAGCTTGCGTTCTGCCGACCAGCCGTAGCGTCAGCTTCCGCCGCAGCTGTATTCTTGGCACCCGATCCTCGAAAGAGGCGAAGGTGCTGCTCGACGAACTAACCTGTGCTCGTGATTAGCATGTGCAGAAATCCGGTGCCAATGTCCACTTTCCGGCCGACCCGAGCATCCGCTGGCGAGGTCATGAAGGTCCGCTTCTCTATCGCGGCCCGTGTCAAGCCTCGGTCTGATTACCTCATGTCGTCACCATTTTTCGCTTCGGCTAGTAATGCCACACGGGGCTCTTGCTTCTCTTCGAGGTCGGCACCAAGCCGCCTCATGATGGGATGAGAAGGGTGGGGCGGTACAATCTCAGGGGCGCCCTTGCCGCTGGTCAGCGGCAGGATCGGCAGACCTTACGAACTCACCCCACCCGTCGTCCCCGGGAGGACATTTTTCTGCCGGAGCAGAACGCGTTATCTCCTTGCCTGTTTCCGCCGCCAGTTCAGGCAACCGCAGGAACCGCGGCGCTGTCCTTGCTCCAGCGGAACTCGCTACCGTCGACCCACATCCGGTGCAGAACCACAGCCAGGCGCCTGGCCACCGCGACGATGGCAACGACCTTTCAACTCTAGCCAGAAATATATGATAAAACGATCACTCTTCCGTATGTCACCCATCGATTTTCAAATGTCACATTGATGCCAAAAAATATCTGTCATAGAGGATCTTGGTTCAAACACTCGCACATTTTACAAAGTTGGGATGGCTGAAACGGGAAGCTCTACTTAGGGACAAGCTAACTTATCTATGTGGAACTATTTTCCTACAGGGGGAGGTAGAAGATGATCGCGGGCGATCAGGCCGAAATCCGCGGCTGGGGCGGCCGCGCAAGGGCTGCTGCCGGACGATCCGGTGGTCGGCCTCGTCATGATGAGCGATGGCGTCGATCGTCAAACTCTCGATCTTCTGTTCGAGACGGTTGGTCGGACGGTTTCGTCAAGTGCTGGCGCCGAATACGCAACATGAGGGCTCTCTGAGGGGGCCGGGGACGCTCGCCCGGAGACGAAACCTCGGGCCCAGGAGGATTTGGAGTGACCGCCATCGACGTCCGAATCGACCCCGTTACCGCTCGGCGCCATCGTGTCGTATCGCTCGTTACCCACGCCGACATCCCCGACATCGTCTGGGCCGACGACGAGACGGGCTGCTACGGGGTGCGGGCCAGAGATGCTAAGGGCAATCAGATCGTCGTAGAGCGGTCTGGGTCGATCAGGATCGTCAGCGCGAGAAGGTGACCATGCCCGATCGTGACAAATGCTGAACTTGGGGAGAGGCAATCGGTTGCCGACGCATGCAAGGGTACGCGCATTCCTTGAGAACTTCGCGAAGCGTCGAATCCCCATTACCTACCAGGAGCTGGCGAAGGCTCTTCAGATCTTGCCACCCCATTCCATCCATCGGGTGACGGAAGCCCTGGAGCGCCTGATGGAGGAGGACGCGGCAGCGGACCGCCCGTTCATCGCGGCGCTCGTCATCAGCAAGGCGCGTGGCGGCCTACCGGCGCGCGGGTTCTTCGACTTCGCCCGACGCCTCGGCCGGTTCGCGGGCGATCTGAACGGTCAGGACACATGGTCGTTTCACGCCGCCGAGTTGAACGCCGTCTTCGTTCGCTGGGGCGGTTCGCGCGGCAACTAACAAAACCGGGGGCGGCAGACTGTCCAGACCCCCCGCCAATTACAACGGCCTGAATCGATGTCCGCCAGCGGTTATCTGAAGTTCAGAAACGACCACGGCGTCCCCGAAATCTGCATTGGGGTGAGGGCATTCAAGTGCATCGGCGTGTCCCCACCGCAGGACCACCCGCACATCTACATCAATATGGGCGAGGCGGACACGATCCTCTGTCCCTACTGCGGGACGCGGTTCCGCTTCGATCCTCGATTGACACCGCTCGATGCCGACCCGCCGGACAGTCTTTTTACTAACCACCTCCAGGCTGATGAGTTTTTCGGAAATGATCGCAAAAAATATATTTGACGGGTCAAATTGATACGATCGCTTAGATATCGCATTGGTTCGTGAAAACTTGTGAAGCTCATAGTTAATTTTTGGTTGTATTCGGAGGCTTCCGCACCAAGTCCGCCGAACCGCATGAGTAGATTCCGAACTTTTGTATGCCGGATTATCCACAGCACGTTGCGAAGGACGTTCGAGGGGCGCCCCGATGGTCTGGTTCGTTGCATATCAGCATTCTCTCCGGCCTGACGAAGCGGGAGTCAAATTCGTCCAGGGCCAGTCAGAAGCAGCCACGGAGAAACAGGACTTGGAGTCGCGCGGCTACGTCGTCGCCAGGGTCGCACAGAGTCCTCATGCCAGCGCCGCGGACGAAGCTCCGTTGGCTTGGCCGCTATCCCGCGGCCGCCCCCGCGTCGGCTAAATCAACCCCGCCCTCGATCGGGCGGCTGAGGAAGGTCCGCACCCGCTCGTCGATCTCGCCGCACAGGCGCGAGACCTGGCTCTTGGAGATGCCTTCCATCCCCATCGCCCGCACCAGATCGTCGACCGAGCGGGTCGAGATACCCTGGACGTAGGCTTCCTGGACCACGGCGGTCAGCGCCTTCTCGGCCAGGCGGCGAGGTTCGAGAAAGGCGGGCTGCCGCGCCGCAGCTCGGGGATGCGCGGCTCGACCGTCCCCGCGCGGGTCTCCCAGTCGCGGTCGCGGTAGCCGTTGCGCTGGTTGCGCCGCTCCGCGCTGCGCTCGCCGTGCCCGGCGCCGCACAACGCTTCGCTCTCCAACTCCATCAGGCGTTGCGCGGCGAAGCCGATCATCTCGCGCAGGAATGTCGCATCAGAGCCCTTCTCCAGAAGCTCGCGAAGGGCGATCTTGTCGTCGGTCATCGTGGTGATCCTCAGGTCAGAGTTGCGTGTCGCAACCCAACCCTACTCAGGATCGCCGCGGTGGCCGCTGATCGGCCCGCCTGCGCCAGACTCGTGGCGGTCGCTCCGGCGGGCCGGTCAGCGGCCTCCTACACCACTACCCGGGACACAACCATGGGTCTCCCCCGCTATTGAGTACCAGCCGGGCTGCGCTCGCGTAGGGCGCGCCCGTGCCCGAACACGGTGAAATATCGAAATGCCCGTATAAAGAACCAATATGAATCGGCGGTCGCACCCGTAAAATCGTTGGAGTCGATCAGAACGCTCGACCCGCGCCTCCCCACAAGAGACGACTATTTTGCGGAAGGCTAATCCGTATCGAATTTTTATGTTCAAAATGTCATTTCATGAAGCGCGATGCCGAGGTTCACCAAGGCCTGTCTAATGACAATTGCCCTCATTCGATCGACGACAAATCGGTCGTGGCACGCCGACCGTACCCAGCACATTCGTTTCAACCTCATGCACGACCGGAATCGCCGATGAAAATCGATGGGATAGTCGCTCAGTCGCTTGCTTCACTTGACCAAGTCTCGTTGCTGCGGCTGCGGATATTCGGTCGCAAGCTACTTTTGGTGATCCTGTTCGCGGTCGTGTTTGCCGCATCGCGTGGTTATCCGCTCGCAGGAGCATTGGCGCTCTTTTGCGGCTGGAATTTTGTCTTTGCTGCCTTGATGGCCATGTTTGAACGCCGTGGATTAGACCCCTACTCGCTGACTGCGTGGGACGAGACTGTCGCCTTTCTCGGCCTTGCGGCGTTGATGCGCTTTGTAGGCGCGATCACCAGCTAGGACGTCGGGATAGTGCTGATGTCCTCATCGAGCGGCGCCTAAGGCGGCCGGTTCCAAATCTGGACCTCTCCTCCGGAGGTTATGCTGGCTTGGGGCGAACCGGCATCGAGGTGACGTTCGTTTGGCCCGTCGAGGCAATTCACGGTTCAGCGCGGCAAGGATGATCTCCGCTTCATTCCGGTCCGAACAGAACACATCGTATTTGAAGTCACGGTCGATGATCGCCCAACGCGCGTCAAAGCGGGGCACCAGAATGAAGCGGCCGCGGCCACCAGCCTCGGGTCGCTGCCGACCGGCGGTACCCGCTGCGCGGCCGGTTATCAGGGACGGAGGAGCTGCCACCCGAGGCTCGCGGCGATCATGACCACTAGCAGCGCCAGCCAAAACAGCGGGCCGGCGGTCGCCATCAGTAGCTGGGCAATTCGATTGGCGTGCCGCTCGGCGGCGAGCCCGGCATCCGAAACGAGGCGGGGGGCAGATATGCTGGGAAAATCTGCTTCACTGCGCTCCCACGAACGCGGTGCCAAGCTTCCCGCGATCACGGGCGGCTCCCCGCGCAGGGATGATCCTGCCCTACTAGCAGCGAGCCGTCGCGCAGTGCTTCGCGACCCACTACCCCATCATGACATTCCTTCGTGGGTGAGCTAAGATCGCGTCAGATCCCATAAGGGATCACCCTCGCAAGGCGACCAGAAAACGCGCCAATCTTGAACAGGAGAAGTACGTCGTCCGGGCGGCACTACATGCGGTCGCGAGAATTTGCGAGGCGTTGATATGGAATTACCGGCATAGAAACCACTCCTACCTAGAACGACGCGTCCGGCAGCGCCTGTTCTGTGCTCCCGCATGGCGCCAGTATCGGCCGGCCCCCAAAACTGGAACACGATTGGAAAGAAACATGGACCCAAAGACTGACGAGAAAGCGGGCAAGTGCCCGGTCATGCATGGCACCACAAATGTTGGAATGAGGTCGAACAGCGACTGGTGGCCGAACCAGCTGAACCTCAGGATTCTTCGCCAGAACTCGCCCCAGTCCGATCCCATGGGAAAGGCCTTCAACTACGCCGAGGAGTTCAAGAAGCTCGACCTCAAGGCTTTGAAGAAAGATCTCACCGCGCTGATGACGGACAGCCAAGACTGGTGGCCGGCGGATTTCGGCCATTATGGGGGGCTCTTCATTCGTATGGCGTGGCACGCGGCGGGCACCTACCGCATTGGCGACGGTCGCGGCGGCGCGGGCGCCGGCCAACAGCGCTTCGCGCCCCTCAACTCTTGGCCGGACAATGCGAACCTCGACAAGGCCCGCCGGCTCTTGTGGCCGATCAAGCAGAAATATGGCCAGAAGATTTCTTGGGCTGACCTTTTGGTCCTCGCCGGCAATGTCGCGCTCGAGTCGATGGGCTTCAAGACGTTCGGCTTCGGCGGCGGTCGCGCCGATGTGTGGGAGCCTGACGAATCCGCCTACTGGGGCAAGGAGAAGGTTTGGTTCCCCGATCCTGACAGCGATGAGCGCTACACCGGCGACCGCCAGCTGGAGAATCCGCTCGCCGCCGTGCAGATGGGACTCATTTACGTGAATCCGAATGGGCCGAACGGCAAGCCGGATCCGCTGGCCGCCGCCATCGACATCCGCGAGACCTTCAAGCGGATGGCGATGAACGATGAGGAGACCGTTGCGCTCATCGCCGGCGGACACAGCTTCGGCAAGGCGCATGGCGCCGGCGATGCGGCGCTTGTCGGTCCCGACCCGGAAGCCGCGCCGATCGAGGAGATGGGTTTCGGCTGGATGAGCAAGTTTGGCACGGGCAAAGGCAAAGACGCGATCACCGGTGGACCGGAAGTTACCTGGACCACGACGCCGACGAAGTGGAGCAACAACTTCTTCGAGAACCTGTTCGGCTACGAGTGGGAGCTGACGAAGAGCCCTGCCGGTGCGAATCAGTTCAAGGCGAAAGGCGACGTCACCACGATTCCGGATCCCTTCGACCCGTCGAAGCGTCACGCGCCTACTATGCTGGTCACGGACCTCTCTTTACGGGCCGATCCGGCCTACGAGAAGATATCCCGGCGCTTCTACGCGCATCCCGATGAGTTCGCGGACGCGTTTGCCCGTGCGTGGTTCAAGCTCACCCACCGCGACATGGGTCCGCGCGTACGCTATCTCGGCCCAGAGGTCCCGGCAGAGGAGTTGATCTGGCAGGACCCCGTCCCCGCCGTCGATCACAAGCTGATCGACGCGAAGGACATCGCGGACCTCAAGGCCAAGATCCTCGCATCGGGACTTTCCATCTCCGCGCTTGTCTCGACTGCGTGGGCCTCGGCGGCAAGCTACCGCGGCTCCGATAAGCGCGGTGGGGCAAACGGCGCGCGCATCCGTCTCAGCCCCCAGAAGGATTGGGAGGTTAACCAGCCTGCCCAGCTGACGAAGGTACTCGAAACCCTCGAAGGCACTCAGAAGGCGTTCAACGCTATGGCAAGCGGCGGCAAGAAAGTGTCGCTCGCCGACCTGATTGTCCTCGGCGGCTCGGCCGCCGTCGAGCAAGCCGCCCAAAAGGGCGGGTACGATGTGACGGTTCCCTTCATGCCAGGCCGCACCGACGCCTCGCAAGAGCAAACCGATGCGGAGTCCTTTGCCTACCTCGAGCCGCCCGCGGACGGGTTCCGCAACTACCTCAAGGCCAAGTTCAGCGTATCGGCAGAGGAGCTTCTCGTCGACAAGGCGCAACTGTTGATGCTGACGGTGCCCGAGATGACGGTTCTCGTTGGCGGCATGCGTGTCTTGGGTGCGAACTACGGTAAGTCGCAACACGGGGTCCTCACGGAGCGTCCGGAGACGCTCACCAACGACTTCTTTGTGAACCTCTTGGACATGGGCACCGAGTGGAAAGCTACCTCGGACGAAAACGTGTTCGAGGGGCACGACCGCGAGAGCGGCAAACCGAAATGGACCGGCACGCGTGTCGATCTCATCTTCGGTTCGAACTCTGAGCTGCGCGCCCTTGCCGAAGTCTATGGCTCCGCCGATGCGCAAGAGAAGTTCGTGAAGGACTTCGCAGCGGCCTGGACCAAGGTGATGAACGCCGATCGCTTCGACCTTGCTTGATCTCTGCCAAAGTTTTCGACGGTTTTTAAGGGGTAAGGTACTTCAGCCACTCGGCTTGGCTGAAACGATGCGCTGGACGGCCAAAGCGTGCTGTCCAGTTCAGGCTGCCTTTAACCAGGGAGGTGCGCGATGGAGCGACTGCGGATGCAGCAGACGATGCCCGAGGACAGGGACGGCTGGCATCATATCGATGCAGGGCCGCTTCTGGAGGTACTTTTCCACCCCGACCGGCGGCCCGCCGGCCGCGAGCCGGACCAGATCAAGCGTCCCTCGATCGTGGTTGCCGTGGCAGGTAAGCGCGAGCAGGCGCTGCGCTTCGACCCCTTCAGCATGGGCGCCCATTACCATATCCGGCCGGGCCTAGCCGAGCAGATCCCACTGCCGCTGGCAGAGGGGCAGAGTCCGCTCGATGCCACCATGGCGTTCTTCGAAAAGCCGCTTCGGTTCCGAGGACTTCTCGCGATGGCCGAGGAGGACGACTTGGCGTCGCAATTGCGCGATGAGGAGCTGAAGAACGCCGCGAGCCAGATACGCTCTCTTCTCTAAGCGCCGCCGCCCGGCTAACGGCTGCCGAAACCAGAGTCAGCAGGACACGCTCGTCGCCTGAGGTTGCGGTCGAGATGCACCCTTGCCCCTTGCCCTGGTGGTCGCACTCCCTCAAATAGCCCGCGATAGCTCGGGCTTAGCCTTTCGACTGACTTGGTTGTCTTGATCAGCTCGATAACACGCGCTTTCGACCGACGCGCCAGCCCGGAATTCCCGGCTTGCTCGGCGGCCCCGGCCCGCTACGGTAGTTATCCAGCGGCGACTCTGTCATCGGTCGAGCCTCATCATCGGCCGACGACTGATCGCGCTCTCGGCGCAGCTCCGCGAGCCGTGTACGAATCGCGGCAAAATCGTCGATAGAGCGAGGGCGTGTCATGGCTCCTCCCGTTTCATTATTTATATTTTACGGCGGAGCCCCCTTGCGTCAGCCGTGCGTCAACCGGCGATCAACAAGATGACCTAAACAAAAAGGGCCCGCCCCTACACCCGATCCGCCCTATTTCCCTGCCCACCTACGTGACGGGGGCAGGGATAGGACGTTTCTGCGTCGCGCCGGACTTTTTCTGTGTCCGGCATGTGGCGGCCCCTTACAGGTTCGCCTGGAAATCGCTGTAGTTGCGAAGCTTTTTATAGACTTGCAGCCGATTGCGCTGGCTGTCCGCGATGATGACCGAGTCGCTGTCTGAATCGAAGTCGACGGCGGTCGGGAAGCAGAGCCGCCATTGCGGCTCAAGACTCTTCACCCGACGCCGCGCTTTCTCCATGTCGGGGTTCGCGTCGATGCTCTGCTGCCCCCATTTCGACAACACCTGAGCATCGCCGATCAGCGTCGTGACCGGCCCGCCCTCAGAGTCGAAGACGCAGACCCGATGGTTGCCCCAATCGCAGACATAGATATCGCCATCACGGTCAACGGCGACATCCGTCGGATGGTTGAACTGGTCGGTCCGCGGCTGCCCTGCCTTCTCGCTTTCGCCGGAGATGTAGGGTCCGAAGATCGTCACCGCATACGCGCCTTCCGGCTTCTCGCTCTTGCCGAAGCTGCCGATGCTCATCAGGCACTTGCCATGGGGAGACAGCTTCTGAACGCGGTGGTTGTTCCAATCCGCGACGAAGATGTTGCCATCCTTGTCGAGGGTAATGCCCCACGGCTGGTCGAACTCGCCGGGGCCCTTGCCGGGACCGCCGCACTTGCCGACGAACTTGCCGTCCGGGCTGAAGACCTGCAGGCGATTGTTGCCGCTGTCGACGACGATCAGGTTGCCGCTCTTTTCGACCGCGAGCCCGGCGGGTCGGACCAGCTCGCCATCGCCGCTGCCGGCTGAGCCGAACTTGGTGATGAATTTGCCGCTGCTGTCGAACACCGAGATCGTGTTGGTCCATTCATCCGAGCAGTACACCCGGTCCCGCTCGTCGTCGACGGCGATGCCGAACGGCCAGACCGAATTGCCATCGCCCTCGCCGTATTCGAAGAAGTCGTTGACCAATTCCTCCTCGCCGGGCCCACCGAGTTGCACCTTGTTGGCGTGCATCCCGAAATTGTTCTCGTTCCCGCGATTGGTGGTGTAGAGGACGCTGTTTCTTCCCAGACACATGGTTTGGATGTAATTGAACCCGGTGCCTCGGGCGGCGCCACGCCCGACGGCATGGCTCCAATCAAATACCCGTCCGCGCGCAACTGTTGTCAGCGGCATAGTTCCCTCCTGTGTACTTTATGATGGCCGTCGGCGGTCCTCCGGCCTATCGCCTCTCTATCGCGATTGCGGGCGGGTGTCCTGCGGCTTCGGCCGCAGGACACCCGCCCAACTCGACCTTCCCGATCAGTTCAGGAAAGCCGGCTGCTCAAACGTGCCGTTGACGATCGGCGCCGGGTTCAACCCAAGCCACTTGTCGAGGATCGTCGAGTAAACGCTGCGGAAATCCATGTTCGGGTTGAGGTCGCCCTGAACGAGGTGCTCCGCCTTCAGGGACGGCATCTCACCGTAATGCCCACCTTTGACCTTCTCGCCCAGCACGAAGGCCACGCCGCCGGCGCCATGGTCGGTTCCCGAGCCGTTGTCGTGGACACGACGGCCGAACTCGGAGAACAGCAGCATGATGACATTGTCGGCCTTGTTGTGCTCACGCAGGTCGGCCATGAACGCGTCGACGCCCTCGGATACCGCCTTCCACAGATTGCCGTGACCGGGATTTTGGCCGGCATGCGTGTCGAAGGTGCTGTGGTCGCAATAGAGGATCCGGCTGCCGATCTCGGCGATATGCGTCTGAGCGATGCCCTTCAGCTTCCGAGCAATAGGGGTATTCGGATACGTCACCGTCGACGAATATTTCTCTGGTGCGACCTTGATAATGTCTTCTCCCTTGAGGGAGTCGATCGCGGTCTCACTGAGGTAATCCATCACCGGGCCGCTGCCGATCGCCGGGCTGTACATCTTGGCAAAGCGATCGAGCACGTGGGCGCGCTCATTGCCCTGCACCTGCGGCAGGAAGCCATAGCGCTCCAACAGGCCGGAGACGCATGCCACCGGAACGCCGGGGCACACCAGCGAGCGAGGCAGGCTCGGCCCCATGCTGACGATCTGCACGACATTTTCCTTCTTCGGGTCGTATTCGCGCGCGACCCGGCCGAGCCACCCTTCGGTGCCGACCTTCTCCGGCTCGCAGGTGTGCCAGATATCCATGGCCCGAAAGTGGGACCGCGGCGAATCCTTAAAGCCGACGCCGTGCAGGACGGCGAGCTTCTTGTCGTCCCAGAACTTTTTCATGGGGGCCATGTAGTCTGGGATGCCGTAGTCGTTGTCGAGATGGATGATGTTGTTGTCGGGGATGCCGACCGCCGGCCGGTTATCGCGGTACAACGGGTTGTTGTACGGGATCACCGTATTCAGGTAGTCGTTGCCGCCGGTGAGCTGCAAGACCACGATACATTGGTCAGTGACTGCCATAGCGCATTCCTCCAGTCTGATGAGTCTTGATAATCAGGCGAATTGGTATTCGCGCGTGGCAACGATCAGCTGCAGCATTTGCCCGACATGCTGATCGGCCGCGTGCGTGCCGCCGTTGCTCCAGGAAATCTGGCCCCACTCGTTGGCTTGGGAGAGGAGTTGTTGCTTGGTATCGCCACTCACCTCGACAGGACCCAAGAGGTCGAGGCAACCGTCGACCAGCTGCTCGGGGCTGAGCGATCCTTTGGCCTTCAGCCGATTGATGATGCCGCGGACTCCCGGAGTCGATGTGTCGCCGACTTTCTCCGCCATGAAGTTAATGCGGGCCATCAAGGAGCCGCTGTTGATCCACTCCTTGCCGGTGTGCCAGCCCTCGACCGATGGCGGGTTCAGCAGGTCCTGGCCCATATAGGCGGTGTTCATCGACAGCTCGCCATAGCCCGGCTTCGGCAGCTCATAGCCGCCGACGAAGCGCAGCGTGCTGACGACGACCTCGGCCGGCGATTTGACATGCTGGAAGCGGGCGTTCTTAAAGAAGTCCGAGTTGAACAGCACGCGCAATACCTGCGTCATATCGAACTTGGCATCGCGAAACGCGCCGACCAGCGTGTCGACCGCGCTCGGATCGCGCGGCTCCTCGATCGGCCAGGCAGGCACTTGCGGCTCATCGGCAACGAAGAAATTGTACAGATGCCGACAGATAAAGCGGCCGCAGGCCGGCTGCTGAACAATGATGTCGATGATATCCTCGCCGTTGAACCGCCCCTTGTGGCCGAGGAATACCTTCTCGCCATCGTCATGGTCTTCGGGGCGATATTCAAATTTCCAGGGAAACCGGCCATACGGCGCGCGCGGGATCTTGGTCTCAAACGTCCAGCCGGTGAAGGCACGGGACGCTTGCCGCACGTCCACCTCGGTATAGTTGCCGGCGCCGAGGCTGAATAGCTCCAGGAGTTCGCGGCCCCAGTTCTCGTTGACCGCGGTCCCGTGATTCTGGTTATTATCCAACCAGAAAAGCATCGTCGGGTTCGTCGCTATGATGAGCAACAGATCGCGGTAATTGCCCATGCCATGCTCGCGGAACAGTTCGATCTGTTCCAACAGCTGGTCGTAATTATCGACCTTGGAATTGCCGGTGGCGAAGATGTGGTGCCAAAATAGCGCCATCTTTTCTTCCAGCGGCCGCTTGGTGTTCACGAGATAGTACAGCCAATTGACATTGCCCATCGGCGGCTGACCGCCGGGTAGCAGTGAAGCTGGCTGATAGCGCAGCAGGGTGTAGGGGTCGACCGCCGGCTGCGTCTCAGGATGCAGCAACTCCTCGACCGTGGCCTCGTACCCCTTGGCCACCCTAGCTTCGAGCTCGTCGCGCGTGGCTCCGAACCCCGCCCGACGCATCAGGTGAGCCATCAAACCGATGTCTTCTTGATATGCCATCTTCGAGGCCTCCTCCTATTGATGATCAGTCTCTTTTGTCCCGTTACAGCCCACGTGGCATCTGCCGGTTAAGGTGGGTGTCTCGCAAACCCGCGCCGCAGGCGAGCGCTTTCGCCGCTGCGAACAGCGACAATTTCTACGGTCTAGCGATTTCCAAAGTATGCCATCCGTCCCTCGATGCTCCTGGGAACGAACGGTCGCGATAGCGCGGCCGAGCCGACTTAATGAGATTAAAAGTCAGGCAAGGAGTTGAGTCAACAGATCAGAAAAGTTCCAAACTACAAAGGTAGTTGGCCGCCATCAGCTGCTGCATGCCCGCACGCGGACAATGACCTCAACGCAGCTGATCTCGGTTCCGGTGGGTGGCAACGGGATACCGCTCACCGTCACGTCCTGGCCCGCAATGTCCTGAAGCGCACCACTCGCCTCACAAAAGAAATGATGATGATCGTTAATGTTGGTATCGAAATACGATCGCCCCTGCTCAACGACGACTTCGCGCAACAGGCCGGCGGTGGTAAATTGATGGAGAACATTATAAACTGTTGCCAGCGATACTGGGATTAACGTGGCAGACGCTTCGCCGAACAGTTGCTCCGCGGTGATATGCCGATCATCGCCGTCAAACAGCAACTGTGCCAACGCTAAGCGCGGCCGCGTCAGCCTGAGCCCCACGGTGCGTAGGCGTTCTGCCAAATTTGGCGAAAGCCGCAGCATTAATATGCCCAATTTATAGGCGAAAGCATGCGGACGATAGGCGCGGTGATGGATGCCGTCAATATCTTGTTGTCCCACCCGGAATAAGCAACCGTCTCATTCGAAAAGCTGGACGGCGCTTCCAATGAGGCCAGAGCCATACCAAAGCTCTGGTAAACCGCGTCGGGAGGGTATGACGCCGCAAAAGGCGGCTCTTGTTACACGGGAAGCAAATAGCCCCTTTCCACAAACCTCAGCTGAAGTCAGATAGGCCCTAAATGGCAGCTATGGAGGGCATGAAGACCAGTTCCTGACTCCTGACAGGAGATTAGGTACTACCTGCTGCTATTGCGTTTTCTTTGGACTATCGAATGCCCTGTCGCGCTGGTCCTGAAAGGTCTTTGCGGTCTGGGGCTTTACGAAAAGCGCGACAATCTCGGGATTTTCCTCTCGCACCCTTTCTTCCAGACTTATGACTGCCTCCTCGATCTGGGGCGCCAGCATCGAATCCGCAAACTCCAAGCTGAGCATAGCGACGACGTGCTCAGGACCCAGTTGCACAGTGAGAAGTCCGTTGGCTTGCAAACAACCCGGGTGCGCATTTGCGATCGTCAAGATTGACTTTCGGACGGACGCATACGCCGGTTCGCCCATAAGGAGACTTTTGCTTTCCTGTGCCAGGAAGATAGATGTAGCCGCCAACAGGAGGCCGATTGCGACGGAACCGATGCCATCAATCTCAGGGTGGTTTAGGGTGCCGGCGGCAAAGGTCGCAGCCGCCGCGATCAAAATGCCGATGAGCGCAACACTGTCCTGGAAAAGGGTCATAAATGACGGTGGATCTTTGCTGAGCTTAAACGCGTCAAAAAAACCTATGGATCCTTTTGCCCGACCGAACTGCCTCAGCGCCACCATCCACGAGCCGCCCTCAAAGACAAAAGCCACAGCGAGAACGATATAGCTGACTATCGGTGACTCAATCGGTATCGGCTCCAGAATGCGGCTGACACCCTCATAGATGGAAACGCCGGCACCCAGCGCGAAGATGAGCAGCGATACGACAAAGCTCCAAAAATAGACTTCACGACCATGTCCGAAGGGGTGATCGGCATCGGCTTTTCGCCTGGAGCGATGGATGCCGTAAAGCAGCAGCACCTCGTTGGTGGTATCAACGAAGGAGTGAATGGCCTCGCTCATCATCGCAGCGCTGCCGGTCCAGACAGCGGCAACCGTTTTGCACGCTGCAACCAGCAGATCGCCGATCAGGGCGGCGAATACAGATCTCGTGGAAGGCGACATTGCTTCTTTCGCCTTCCTGTACCTCGCCTTCAAAATTCGCTCCTTGTGTCAGCTCGGGCCTCCCGACGAGAAAACATCGGCCGAGACAGCGTTCGTGGCTGGATCGCACCCGACACTGATTTGGGCGGGCTCATTTCGCCGGCAAGCCGACGACAATGAGAAAGTATGCGCTCATCGAAGCCGCGATAGATGCTACCGCGCAAGCAGCCGCTGCAGCATGAAATCCGTTGATAAGCGCGGGACCGGCGGTGCCCAGTACACCCCCGAGGAGCGCAGTCGCCACCATGCCGCCGGTGCGCGCGACAGCGCTATTCAGGCCGGACGCAGAGCCAGTATGTCGGCCGTCCACCGATGCCAGAACGGCCGTAGTCAGCGGTGCCACCGCGCCCGCCATACCCGCTGCGATAACCAGGATCGCCGGGAAGACGGTTGCCCAATAATTCGCCTGAGGCCCGATCCTGAGCACGAGCAGAAAGCCGCCCGCGACTACCAGCGGGCCAATGGACAGCGGGGCGCGAGGCCCGATCTTTCCCGCCAGGCCGCCCATAAGAGGTGAGGCTAATGCCAGGACCACAGCGAATGGGAGAAGCGCGGCGCCAGCCCCTGCGGCGGAGTAACCGGCTGCCTGAATGAGCACATACGGGACTAGGACGAGCAAGGCGCCCAGGGCGCCGTAAAGCAGCAGCGTCAATAGAGTGAGCCCAACAAAGCTCGATGACCCGAACAGGGCGAGTGGCATCATCGCGGTGTCGCCTTTGGACTTCTCGACAGCGAGAAAGCCCAACATCAGGATAACACCCGCGAACACCAGCAGGAGCGCAGCGGCCGTCCAACCCGCATCACCCGATCCAATGGTCAGTCCCCAGGTTATCGCTCCAAGACCCACGGTCGCCATCAGACCACCGAGCCAGTCTAACGCCGGCGCCTTCTCCTCACGGTGCGGATCCCGGACGAACATGATTGCCAAACCGATCGCGCCAACTGCCAGGGGTAGGTTCAGAAGGAAAATTACGCGCCACCCAACCGTGTCGATCACCCAGCCGCCGAGGACGGGACCGGCGGCGCCCATCATGGCGCCCATGGATGCCCAGATTCCGATGGCCCTGCCGCGGGCTTCGCCGGAAAAGGCCGCGCCCAGGATCGCCAGGCTGTTAGGCATGAGCAATGCCCCGCCGACACCCTTAAGACCACGTCCGGTCAACAGCCAGTACAGGTTCGGCGCGAGCGCACAGGCGATCGAGGAGGCGCCGAACAGCACGGTGCCTACAATCAACAGGCGCACCCGCCCGAACCGGTCGCCGGCCGCGCCGCCGAGTAGTAACAGTGCGCTCAGCGGCAGAAGGTAGGCATTGATTACCCACTGCAGATCGCCGGCGCCCGCTTTGAACGTCGCACCGATCGCCGGCAGACCGACATTGACCACCGAGCCATCAATAAAGGCCAGGCTTGAGGCCAGGATGGTAGTAGTCAAAACCCAATTGGGATGTGGCGTCTCAAGAGCCGGCCGTCCGTCGGCTTGGGCTGCGTCGCAGTAAGCGTGAATGGCATGCATTAGCTTAGATTCCGCAGTGGCCTATTGGATGACCTCGTTGTTGGTCTCGCCTCGGGAAAGCTGGAGGTCTGATATGCGCACTCTTGCCAACTGCGGGGTTCTGACTGTGTTGAGGCCGCTGGCACTCATTGTCCTGATTTTCGTTCTCGCCGGTTGCGCCGCCGGGCGGCCGATGACCGCGTGCCCCGACCCCGATCCCGATCCGATCAGCCCTTGCGCCACTTCGCACAGCAAGATGTACGGCGGCAGCTAATTGCAATAGGAGGCGGGGACCCTCCACGACCCGCGAGCCCAAATACCCGTGCGGGAGTATCCCCCTCATGGAGCTGAAGAGGCAGTTTGACGACCTTCCGGATGGGCGGCGGGTGATGCTCAAGCTGACGACCCCGGAAGTTTGAGATTTCTATTCAGCGCTTGTGGATCACGAGCGGATGGCCAGGGTTGTCGCGCTTTCCGACGGCCATACGAGGGCCGACGCCGCAAGGGACATTCCGTGATGACCGCGGTCGGCCTGTTTTTGCGCCCGTGTCAGGTGGCCGCGGACCTTTCACCAAGTCCACAAGTGCAGGAGCGACCGTTTCTGCTCGGTTGTGCCTGCATCATCTGCCAGAAAGACCGCCGATCGCTTCAACCAGAAAATCGATGAACACGCGCACACGCAACGGAAGTTGGCGTCCAAATGGGTGCAGGACGTAAACGGGCTCCGTGAACATAGGTATCTCCGGTAACACGATGCGTAGGCGACCATTTGCAAGATCGTTCTGTATCGCTGGGCGCATGAACCGCATGATACCAGCCCCCTCCAGGGCGGCCTCAAGCAGGTACTGAGCATCATCCGTATCGAAGGGGCCCTCAGCGACAATTCGTGTACCATCGGCAAATGTAAATGGGAGGGGCCGGCCGGCGCGCAAATAGCGAAGGCAGGCATGTTGCTTAAGGTCATCGATCGACCTGGGCGTGCCTCGACGATCGAGATACTTCGGCGATGCGGCCAAGACATACTGCAGGGCACCTAACGAACGGCTGATCAAACTGGTGTCTTGCATTTCCCCAATTCGCACGGCGATGTCGAAGCTTTCGCGGATCAGGTCCACGCGGCGATCCGTGACGCTCAGCTCGAGCTTGATATCCGGATAGCGGTCGAGGAAAGAACCGGCCCACGCAGCGATCAGCGGGCGTCCGAGCGTTGATGGCACAGTGGCCCGAAGCAAGCCGCGCACGTTCTCGGGAATCTGGACCATGTCTTCAGCTTCTTCGATGGCGCGCAGATGGGGAGCCACGCGTTCGTAATAGGCGGCACCCTCGGCAGTCGGGCTGAGCGTGCGCGTCGACCGTTGCAGAAGACGCACGCCGAGACGCTGCTCGAGGCGGCCGACGCTTTTTGATACCGCCGACGGGCTGGCGCCGATCAACCGGGCGGCGCTGGCAAAGGAACCCGCGTCAATCGTCCGTACAAAGGCAACAAGTCCGGCAGTCTTCTCCAGAATCGTCGCCATTCCAGACATCCATTCACGAAAGAGCTGAACGGTCGCTACCTATTCAGCCATGCATGATCGAATAAGTATAGCCCGCTTTGGGCCTCCGCTGACCTTTGAACGCCAAAGCAATCAACTAAGGAGTTGACCACCCAAGCAAAGCAAACCGAGTATCGTATTCGCCCACGGCATCTGGGCCGATGGTTCCTGCTTCCAAAAGCTGATCCCGACGCTTCAAGCGGAGGGTCACGAGGTGATGGCTGCGCAGTACGGCCTGGACACGGTGAAAGGTGATGTCGACGCGACCATCCGTAACTTCGGACGGGTCAGCGGCCCAATCGTCCTTGTCGGCCACTCCTACGGCGGCACCGTCATCACATACGCCAGCATGGACCCCCGCGTGGCGGCTCTAGTCTACATCGCGGCCTTGGGCCCGGACGAGAGCGAGACGTCGCAGAGCCTACAGTCCAAGTTTCCCACCACGGACGTCTTCCAGAACATTGACGTCGCCGACGGCCGCGTTTGGCTAAAGCCGGGCACCGGCGTCCCGTGCTTCGCAGGCGATTTGTCTCCCGAAGAGCAGGGCGTCGTCTATGCTACCGCCTACCCGCCGGCCGCCGAGCTGTTCGGCCAGAAGCTGGACGGTATCGGCTGGCGGACGAAGCCGACTTGGTACATCGTTGCCGCCGAGGATCGCGCCGTCCATCCGGACCTGCAACGGTTCTGCGCCAAACGCATGAGCGCCACGACCGTCGAGCTGAAGAGCAGCCACGTGCCGATGCTCTCGCAACCGCACGCCGTGCTCGATGTGATCCACAAAGCTTGCGCCGCGGTCGCCGCAAAGTAGGCGAGCTTTCTGAAATACGTCCTCCCGATGACTAAACCCCCTGCGGCGCTTGCCGTCGTGAGGGGGTCTCTCTCCGGCGGCCGCCGGATCGGACGACGTCAGCGGAAACCAGAACAAATCCGTTTGTCGAAGGAGGAGGCGATGGCAAATCGCATCACCATCAAGGGTAGGGCCGGGCCGTTCGGAGCCTACATGGTGCGGCCAACCGCTCTGCCGGCGCCCGCCGTGGTCGTGCTGCACGAGGTGTTCGGGGTCAATGCCGACATCCGCAAGACCTGCGACGAACTGGCCGAGCGGGGTTTCCTCGCGATCGCACCGGACCTGTTCTGGCGACAAGAGCCCGGCGTCGACCTTAGCGTCACCTCCGAGCCCGACTGGCAGCATGGCCTGCGCCTGAACCAGGCTTACGATCGGGACGCCGGCGTCGAGGACATCAAAGACACCGTCGCGGCTGCGGCGGAGTTGCCCGACTGCACCGGCAAGGTCGCCGTCCTGGGCTATTGCATCGGCGGGCTGATGACGTTCCTGACAGCTGTCCGCCAGGAGGTCGACGCCGCGGTCGCCTACCACGGCGGCGACACCGAAAATTATCTGGACGAGGTGGGAGGGCTCGACGCGCCGCTGCTAATGCACCTGGGCGAAGAGGATGAGTTCATCTCCAAGCCGGCGCAGGCGAAGATCAAAGCAGCACTGGCTGGCAAGCCCAACGTCACGATCTGCAGCTATCCAGGCCAACGTCATGCATTCTCGCGGCACAATGGCGCCCATTACAACGCCGCCGCCGCCGCTCTCGCCAACGGTCGGACGCACGAGTTTCTGAAACGCGAACTGTGTTGACCGCCATCGCGCGGGCAGGAAACTGCGTCAACTGAAGCAAAATGACCGCTGTCGGATCGCGCACGTAGGCGAGGACTCTGGGAATCGCCCCAGGCAGGAGCGAGGCGCCACGGAACATACAAAACTTTGCGCCTCTTAACGTGCCGAGGCGGTATCGCCGCCGCATTCTGGGTCAGTGAAGGCGGTCACGATAACCTGATTCAGCCTTAATGGACCTAAGCGGACGCAGGCGCCAATGGCGAGGATGCGCCCCGATAGCGGACATTTGCGAGCCGAGCGATGGGAGCATCCTGCCGATCGCCCTCTCGCGGAAATTGGACCAAGATGCCGGCACCCCGCCGACCAGAACGCGGAGCAGCTTATTGCGAGACTTGCCCTCGAATTTGAGCCACCTGGTCCGCGGTGATTGCCGACGGTGCATTGCCAAAGCGCTTGGTGACGTAATTGGCGAGCGCGGCAATCTCGACGTTGGAGTAGGCATGACCGAAGGCTGGCATCGTGACTGCGCCCGACGAGGTCTCGCGGGTGACTCCCCAAACGATCGCCTGCACGACATTGCGCGCGCTGGGATCGTTGACGGTACGCGCGCCGATGAAGGTGGCCACGGAGAGAACCGGACTTTTTCCGGTCCAGCCATGGCAGGAGGCGCAAGCGCCGGCGAAGAGCGCGGCACCGCGGGCGTCGGTTTTCGCTAAGCCTGCCGTTGCAGACGCGGGTGCCGGCGCCTCTTTGGGTGCGGGCACAGCAGGATCGGCGATAGCGGGGACAGTGCGCAGATAGACGACGATCGCCTTGATGTCGTCAGACTCGAGATGGCTGAGGCTTTTGTCCACCACCTCGCCCATCGGGCCCGACGCGGTGCCATAACCGGCGGCATGACCGGTTCCGAGATACTGAACGAGCGTCTCGTCGCTCCAAGCGCCGATGCCGCTATCCTTGTCCTGCGTAATGTTATAGGCCTTCCAGCCGGCCGCGATGGCTCCTTTGAATTTGCCCCGATTATCCAGTGCCATCATCAGATTGCGCGGGGTGTGGCAATCGCCGCAATGCCCCATCGCCTCGACGAGATAGGCGCCTCTGTTCCATTCCGCGCTTTGCCCGGTGTTCGGCTGGAACCGCGTATCGGAATCGAAGAACAAAGACCAGAAGATCATCAGCCAGCGCTGACTGAACGGAAAGGCTAGGTCGGCATCGGGGGCCTTTGCATGGACCGAAGGCAGACTGAACAGGTAGGCCTTGATCGCCAGCGCGTCTTCGTCGGTCATCATCGTGTAGGCCGCGTAGGGGAATGCGGGATAAAGCCGTGTTCCGTCCGGCGCGATGCCCTGATGGACAGCCTTCAGGAAATCCGCGTCGCTCCAACCGCCGATGCCGGTCTCTTTGTCAGCGGTGATGTTGGGCGAATAGAGCGTGCCGAAAGGCAGCCTGAACGCCAAGCCACCCGTATAGCGGGGGTGGCCGGGCACCGTATGGCAGGCTTCGCAATCGGCGGCCTCCGCGAGATATTTGCCCTTCGCGACGAGGCCCGTGCCGGCGAGCGATGGAGGCACGCCGGTCGGTGAAGGGCCCTTGTAATCGTCGAGCGCGACCGTGGTACCACCGGCGAAGGATAAGGGGCCCGGCCCGAAGACAATCCATCCGACCGCGCCGAGCGCAACAATCACGAGGACGAGGACGGCGAGCCGAACCCGCCTCACGCCTGCTTCCTCCCGGCCAGCACGTCTCTGTCAATCGGCAGCCGCCGAAGCCGGATACCGGTGGCGGCATAGATCGCGTTGCCTAATGCCGGCGGACCCGCCGTGGTGCCGGTCTCGCCAATGCCGCCGGGATGTTCCTCGCTCGCGATGAGGTGCACCTCGATATTCGGCACCTCGTCGATGCGCAGCACGCGGTAGTCGTGAAAGTTGCTTTGTTCGACGCGCCCTTTGGCGATCGTGATTTCCCCGAACATCGCGGCGCTGAGGCCGAAGATGATCCCGCCCTGCAATTGCGCAACGATGGTGTCGGGATTGACGGCGATCCCGGTGTCTACCGCTGATACCACGCGCCGAATCTTCACCTCGCCGTCCTGGCCCACCTCTACCTCGCAGACCGTGGCGATAAAGCTGCCGAACGCGACCTGGGCGGCAATGCCGCGCCCTGTACGGGCAGGAAGAGCAACGCCCCAGCCCGATTTCTGCGCGGCCAACTGAACCGCCGCCTTCAGACGCGGCGCGGTGTCCAGCAGTGCGAGCCGAAATGCCACGGGATCCTTACCCGCCTTGCGTGCCAGCTCGTCCATGAAACTTTCGATGGCGAATACGTTGTTGTTGGGTCCGACACCACGCCAGAAGCCGGTGGGCACTGCCGGCGGCTCCGCGCGGACGTATTCGACCCGCAGATTGGGGAGCGCATAGGGAATGTCGACGGCGCTATCGACCGCGTCGATATCGATGCCCTTCTGGAAGGCGGGCGGCAGCCATCGCGCGATGATGGCGGACCCGGCAATGCGATGGGTCCAGCCGACGATTTTACCGTCTTTCAGGCTGGCTGAGAGCAGGTCGCGATAGATCGGGCGATAGATGTCGTGCTGCACGTCCTCTTCACGGGTCCAAACCACCTTTACAGGGCCGTCGACCTTCTGGGCGATGCGTGCCGCAACGACCGCCATGTCGGGCTCTAAACGGCGGCCGAACCCGCCCCCGAGCAGATGCTGGTGCACTGTCACCTTGTCGACCGGCAGACCGACGGTCTTCGCGACCGCCGACTGCACCCGAGATATCACCTGGGTGCCGATCCAGAGTTCACAGACATCGGGCGTCAGGTGCACCGTACAGTTCATGGGTTCCATCGGGGCGTGGGCGAGGAACGGCAGTTCATAGGCGGCGTCCAGCCTGTCGCCTTCGGTCAAGCCCTTGTCGGCGTCGCCGGTTTCCTTGGCAACCACGCCCTTCGCTTCGCTCGCGCGCCGCAAATCGCTCCAGATCTGTTGGGAATCCACCGTAGCGTTGACGCCCTCGTTCCAGGTGATGGCGAGGGCGGCAAGCCCCTGCTTGGCCGCCCACATGTGATCGCCCACTACGGCGACGAGATCGTCGAGCACGACCACCTGGCGCACACCAGGTACTGTATTGGCCTTGGAGTCGTCGACATGCCCCACCTTGCCGCCGAACACCGGCGACAGGGCAACGGTGGCGAATTTCGTACCCGGCGGCATTGCGTCGATGCCGTATCGCGCATTGCCATTGACCTTGTCTGGCGTGTCGAGGCGCTTAAGCGGTTTGCCAATCAGAGTGAAGTCCTTCACCGCCTTCAGCACCGCGTCCCGGGGCGGTGCCAGCTGTTGCGCGCTCGCGGCAAGCGCGCCGTAAGACAGCGTGCGGCCGGTCTGCTCGTGGATGACCTGGCTATTGCCGGTGCGACAGCTCTTTGGCTCGACACTCCATTGTAGCGCCGCCGCCGTCACCAACATCGCGCGCGTCGTTGCGCCGGCTTTGCGCAAAGGATCCCAGAAGGCGCGGATCGAATTGGAATTGCCGGTGACCTGAATACCAAAGGTGGGATTTCCGTAAAGCGCGTCGTTTGGCGGAGCGTGCTCCAGGGTGACCTGCGAGAAATCGGCGTCCATCTCGTCCGCCAGGATCATCGCGACCGCGGTGTAGACGCCTTGGCCCATCTCGACCTGGGGCATGATCAAGGTGATCTTGCCGTCGCCCGCCAATCGGATGAAGGCGTTGGGCGAAAAGTCGCCCGGCGCAGCCCTTGCGACCGGCAGACGGAACCCGAAGACCAGTACCCCGGCGGTGCCACCTTTCAACAACTGGCGACGCGATAGCCCGGTACGTTCGCCTGAGGCTCCGAGCATGTCTCGCATCGCGCCCTCCTAAACCACGCCGGCGGCCTTTTTTATCGCCGAGCGGATGCGAACATAGGTTCCGCAACGGCAGATGTTGCCCGCCATTGCGGCATCGATGTCCGCGTCACCGGGCCGGGGTATTGCCGCGAGCAGCGCTGCAGCCGACATGATCTGTCCCGATTGGCAGTAACCGCATTGAACGACTTCGAGATCGAGCCAGGCTTTTTGAATCCTGGCGCCGGCCTCAGTAACACCCACGCCTTCGATGGTGATGACCTTTCCATCACCGATCGTACCAATTGCCAGCATGCAGGAGCGCACTGGCTGACCGTCTAAGTGGACGGTGCAGGCGCCGCATTGGGCAATGCCGCAACCAAACTTAGTACCCGTCATGCCTAGCACATCGCGCAGCACCCACAAGAGCGGCGTGTCGGACGATGCGTCGACGGTGCTGGGCCGGCCGTTAATATCCAAACTGACCATGCCGGTTCCTTCCGCTACGGGGCGGCGCGAGCGACAATCTAGCGGTTTGCCTCGCGCCGGGATTCCAGTTTAGAGCGAGCTTTGTCAAGATCGCCCAGTAATGCAAATGGCCGTTCCAGTTGGTCGAACGGTCAGTCGCTGCTAAGCGCATCGATCGCTGCGCCGAGAACCGACATTCGCCAAATCGCGAGCAATTGACGTCCGAGATTGTCCTCGAAGGAGTGGCACTCCTATAAATAGGGGGATATGCGCTTATTTCCAAGATGGCGCGCATGAGAGAGTTGGTCATGCAATCTGAACAAGCCTCGAAGCGCCCCAAGACGGCAGCTTTGGGGCCATGAACCGCCGAGTCTTGCTCACCGGGCTATCGGCCGTTCAGCGACGATTCCGGCCATCCGCGCAACGGTTCTTTCACGTCTCGGCACGGTCAAATGGAACTGCGACAGCCTTGTCGCTGACACGGAGCGCGATTGCCGTTGCGGGCTTGTATCAACGGTCAGGTGTTGTCGTCGGCTGTCTGGTTCGCGACAACGGAAGTACGGCGCAAGCGGTCGGACCAGCCACGCACCACCACATAAAAGACTGGCGTAAACAGCAGGCCAAAGCCCGTGACCCCGAGCATGCCGAAGAACACAGCCGTGCCGAGCGATTGACGCATCTCCGATCCGGCGCCCGTAGCGATAGCGAGCGGAATGACGCCGAATATGAAGGCGAAGGACGTCATCAGGATCGGACGCAGCCGTGTTCGCGCTGCCTGGACAGCGGCATCAAACCGACTGGCGCCTTCGGCTTCGGCTTGACGGGCAAATTCGACAATGAGGATCGCATTTTTGGCGGCTAACCCGATCAGTACCACAAAGCCGATTTGCGCAAGAATGTTCACATCCATGCCGCGCAGCAACAGGCCGCTGACACCGGCGAGCAGGCACATCGGCACGATGAGGATCACCGAGAGCGGCAGCGCCCAGCTCTCGTACTGCGCCGCGAGCAGCAGAAAAACGAAAACCACCGAGGCGCCAAAAACCAGAAGTCCGGTGTTGCCAACCAGCTTCTCTTGGTAGGCAAGTTCGGTCCACTCGAAGCCGAAACCGTCGGGTAGGCGATCCTTTGCGAGCTGTTCCATGGCAGCAAGCGCGTACCCCGTGGAATATCCCGGCGCGGCGTTGCCCTGCAGTTCGGCTGCCGGATAGAGGTTGTAGCGCGGAACGCGATAGGCGCCGGTGATGTCGCGGAAGCTAGCAACGGCGCCGATCGGCACCATCTGACCGGCGCTGTTACGCGTCTTCAGATTGGCAATGTCACTGATATCCTGACGGAATTGGCCATCGGCCTGGGCCGTAACCTGATAAGTTCGGCCGAGATAGTTGAAGTCGTTGACGAAGACAGAACCGAGATAGACCTCAAGCGCCTCAAACACCTTGTCAGCGGAAACGCCGAGCATTTCAGCCTTAACCCGGTCGATGTCAGCATAGAGCTTGGGCGTCCGCGTATTGAACAGCGAAAACACCCCGACGAGGCCTGGCGCCTTATTGGCCGCCGCTACCAAGTCCTGGGTTGCGGCGTCGAGCGCGATGAACCCGCGTCCGCGCTTATCTTGCACCATCATTTTGAAACCGCCGGCATTGCCGATGCCGCGAACCGGCGGCGGAGGAATGACGATAATGAACGCCTCTTCCACCGCACCAAGACGTGAGCGCAGATTGGCCAAGATCCTGTCAGCGGTCAGGCCCTTGGAGACCCGATCGGGAAACGGTCCCAACCGGGCGAAGATGGCTCCGGCGTTGGGGGCATTGGTAAAGGTGGCGCCGTCGAAGCCGGCGAAGGGCACGGCGTGAATGACACCCGGGGTTTCGAGAATTATTTTTGTCGCGCGCTGCACGACCGCGTCGGTCCGTTCCAACGATGAGCCCGGTGGGAGCTGGATCACGGTGATCAGGTAACCCTGATCCTGGGCTGGGATGAATCCGGTCGGCGCTCGCTCAAATTGCCATCCGGTGAGCACGATCAGCCCGAAATAAACAGCGAGGAAAATTAGACCGCGGCGCACGAATGCCCCGCTCAGCCTGCCGTATCCGCTCGATAATTTGCTAAAGCCGAAGTTGAAACCACGAAAAAATGCATCGACGGGACGTCTCAATCCTGAGCGGGCCCCGTCCTGCTCGTGGTGCGGCTTGAACAGCAGCGCGCACAGTGCCGGGCTCAAGGTAAGCGAGACGACGCAAGAAATGACCGTCGCGGAGGCGATGGTAACTGCGAACTGGCGGAAGAACTGACCGGATATGCCGGCGATAAAAGCTGCCGGAATGAACACCGCCGATAGCACCAGAGCGATCGCGATGAGGGCACCGCCGACCTCGTCCATGGTCTCGTGGGCCGCATCGCGCGGCGACTGGCCCGCTCGGATATTGCGCTCGACGTTCTCGACCACGACGATGGCATCGTCGACGACAATGCCCACGGCCAGCACGAGGCCGAAGAGCGACAGATTGTTCAGCGAAAACCTGGCCGCGGCTAGGACGGTGAAGGTACCGATCAGCGATACCGGGATCGCCACGATCGGGATTACCGAGGCACGCCAAGTCTGGAGAAACAGGAATACGACGATGACCACGAGGACCACGGCCTCGAAGATCGTCTTGTAGACCTCGTCCACCGACTGGGCGATGTACTCGGTGGTGTCGTAGACGATGTCGTACCTCAGGCCACTCGGAAACGCTTTGGAGAGATCTTTGATCGCCGCTTTGATCCGGTCCGCGGTCGCCAACGCATTCGAGCCCGGCTGCTGGAAGATCAGCATCGGCACGGCCTGACGGTCATCAAGATAGGCGTTGGTGTTGTAGTCCTGGGCGCCGAGTTCGACCCGCGCGATATCGCGCACGCGGGTCACCCGTCCGTCCGCATCGGTGCGGACGATAATATTGGCGAACTGCCGCGGGTCAGTGAGCCGGCCCAAGGTCTCGACGTTGATTTCGAACGCGCCCGAATGAGGAACCGGCGGCTCGTTGAGCACGCCCGAAGCGACTTGAACATTCTGCGCCTGCAGCGCCGCAACAACCTCGCCAGCGGTCAGATTGCGCGCGGCGACCTTTTCCGGGTCGAGCCAAATCCGCATCGAATAGTCGCGCGCTCCCTTGATCTGGACATCACCGACACCGTTGATGCGTGCCAACACGTCCTTGACCTGCAAGGTCACGTAGTTGGAGATGTAGAGCTGGTCGCGCGATCCGTCCGGCGAACTTAGATGGATCACCATCATCAAGTCGGGAGAGTTCTTGCGCACGGTGATGCCGAGGCGCTGGACTTCGTCCGGCAATTTTGGCTGCGCCACGGCGACGCGGTTCTGCACCAAGACCTGCGCGATATCCAGGTTGGTGCCGAGCGCGAACGTTACTGTGAGCGAGAGATTGCCGTCGCTGGTCGCTTGCGACGACATATAGAGCATGTTCTCGACCCCGTTGATCTCTTCCTCGAGGGGCGTTGCAACCGTTTCGCTGACCACCTGTGCCGAGGCGCCGGGGTAGCTTGCGTTGATGACGATGGTCGGCGGGGCGATCTCGGGATATTGCGAGACCGGCAGCGTAAAATAGGCGATCCCCCCGATCAGCGTGATGAAGATCGAGACGACGACCGCGAAGATCGGTCGGTCGATGAAAAAATGTGACAGCTTCATTGTGTGCTGCCAGCCCTAGTCCGAGTCGGGCTGAGGCGTGATGGTCCCGGGCTGCGGCGTTACTTTTGCTCCGGGACGCGCGCGCATTAGCCCGTCGATGACGATCTGGTCGGTCGGGAGCAGGCCGTCACGGATGATGCGAAGTCCATCGTGGGTTGGTCCCGGTCGCACGACCTTGGGAACGATCACATTGTCGGCGCTGACCGTCATGACGATCTTGCGCGACTGGTCGCTGACCAGCGCCTCATCCGGTATTAGGATGGCCTGGTAAGGCTCGGAGCCCGGAATCCGGATCCGGCCGAACTGCCCCGCGGTGAACAGGGAGTCGTGGTTGGGAAAGACGGCGCGTACACGGATCGTGCCGGAAGTTCGGTTGACCTGATTATCCACAAAATCCAGATGACCCTCGTGCGGCCAGCCTTTTTCGTCGGTTAGATGCAAGGTGACGGGAACGGAACTGTCGCGCGTCGATTGTAGATTGCCCTTGGCGATGGCGCGCTGGTAAGCGAGGTAATCAGCTTCGCTGACGTCGAAATTAAAATAGATCGGATCGAGCGAAACGATCGTGGTCAGCAGTGTCGCCGTGCTGCTGTCATTGCCGCTTATCAGGTTGCCGATGCTGACCCGATGGCTGCTGATACGCCCCGTTACGGGTGCTGTGATGTGCGTGAACTCCACATTGAGCTGCGCCGATTGGATCCCGGCCTTGGCGGCCTCTACCGCGGCCGTCGCGACTTTAAGGTCCGAAATGCGCTGGTCGGTGCTGCTTTGCGGTTCATAGCCTTTCTTGAGCAGTTCGGCGGAGCGTCCAAGCTGTTGGTTCGCCAAGTCGACCTGCGCTTGGGCCTGTGCCAGCTGCGCCTGAACAGACGCAAGCGTTGCCTCGTAAGGCCGCGGATCAATTACGAACAGCAGGTCGCCCTTGTGGACGATCTGCCCATCCTCAAAGTGTATCTCGGTTAGATAGCCGCTGACCCGCGCCCGGACTTCCACGTAGTCGATCGCCGCGAACTGTCCGGTGAATTCGTCCCACTCGGTGATTTGTTTTTGTAGCGGTGGACTGACTGTGACAGCCGGCGGCGACGCGGCGGTCTGCGCCGCAACAGGGTTTATGAGGCCCGCCAGCAACGCCAAGATCGCAAACATTCCGGCTATCGGGGCCATATCACGCCGAGCCTTCCACCATTGGCTCGGGGCGCGCCTCTGTCCCCGGTCGGGCTTGGCCGTTTCTTCCCTACCGTCCGACATAGACACCTACCTCAACTCAACTTCTGCTAGAATAAGAGCGATGCGAAGCGATCGCGGCACCGGATAGTAAGTTTTGGCATAGTAGCAGAGGATCCGACCGTTATATGAGTGACGGGTGTTCCGATGGGTCGCCTCGGCCTCTCGGAGTGGGCTGCCAACGCGATCGTCTTCATCGCGTCGGACGAAGCTTCATTCATCACCGGCCATGTCCTTAACGTCGACGGCGTTCACATCGCTAACTGATGACGCGAACCCGTCTCGCGTCATCGTTCGCCGATACGCGCGTTCGCCACCGGTTATCCACGACTCGCAGCACGTTTAGAAATTGACTTGCGCGTATATGCGCCTATATCTGGCAAATGTGCTCGCGGAATCGATCGCGTGCGACTGTCGCCAGTCGGCGATGCATAAGGAGTTGCTCATGACGACCATTCCCTATCGCACCGCACTGATCGTCGGGGCGGGTGCAGGCATTAGTGCATCGGTTGCCCGCGGCCTCGCGGCGGCTGGGCTCAAGGTTGGCGTCGCGGCCCGGGACATCGACAAGTTGGCGCAGCTCGCCCGGGAGATCGGGGCCGAGCGGTTCGCCGTTGATGCTTCATCCCCGGCGGCGGTCGCCCATCTGTTCGAGGAGGTCGACGCGCGGCTCGGAACGCCCGATGTCGTGCTCTACAACGCCAGCGCACGGGCGCACGGCCCGATCGCGGAGCTTGACCCGGAAGCGGTCCGGAAAGCAGTCGAGATATCGGCCTTTGGCGGGTTTCTGGCCGTCCAGCAGGCTGCCCGTCGCATGACTCCGAAGGGGCATGGCGCAATTTTGCTGACCGGCGCGAGCGCCAGCGTCAAGGGGTATCCGCTCTCCGCCGCGTTCGCCATGGGCAAGTTTGCCTTGCGTGGCTTGGCGCAGAGCGTGGCACGCGAACTGGGGCCGAAAGGCATCCACGTCGCGCATTTCGTGATCGACGGCGGCGTGCGTAGCGCCCGGCGGCCAGATCCGAACGAGCGGCCCGACAGCACGCTCGATCCCGATGCGATCGCTCAGACCTATCTCGATATTTTGCGCCAGCCGCGCAGCGCCTGGTCGCTCGAGGTCGAGATGAGGCCGTGGGTCGAGACCTTCTGATCCCTGGCGAGGAGAGCCGCGTAGAACCGAGAAACATGTCGGTTGCGGTGATCGGTGCCGGCGACTACATCGGCGCCGCCATCGCCAAAAAATTCGCCGCCGAAGGGTTTCTCGTCTTCGTCGGACGACGGCACGGCGAGAAGCTGACGCCGCTGGTAGCCGAAATCGAGGCGGCAGGCGGGCGGATCGTCGGCCGCTCGCTCGATGCGCGCAAGGAAGATGACCTGGCGACTTTCATGCGCGAAGCGGACGCGGCGGCGCCGTTAGAGATCTGCGTCTTCAATATCGGCGCGAACGTCAACTTCCCGCTGCTCGAGACCACCGAGAGGGTATTCCGCAAAGTCTGGGAGCTGGCGTGTTACGCCGGCTTTCTCGCCGGTCGCGAGGCGGCGAAGCAGATGCTGCCGCGCGGCCGCGGCAACATCTTCTTCACCGGCGCCACCGCCAGTCTGCGTGGCGGGATCGGCTACGCCGCGTTCGCCAGCGCCAAGTTTGGTCTGCGCGCGGTCGCGGAGAGCGCGGCGCGCGAACTCGGTCCCATGGGCATTCATGTCGCCCATCTGATCATCGACGCCGGCGTTGACACCGAATGGGTCCGCGAGCGCATCAAGGCAAGAGAAGGTGAGGCGGCGCTCGCAAATCTCGACCCGGGGCGCCTAATGCGCCCGGCTGCCGTCGCCAATACCTACTGGCAGATCTATCAGGAGCCGCGCGACGCCTGGTCGTTCGAGCGCGAAATCCGGCCCTTCGCAGAGAAGTGGTGAGGCCATGACCAAGGTCGAGTTCCATTTCGATTTCGGCAGCCCCAATGCCTATCTCTCGCATCGGGTGATCGCGGAGGTCGAACAACGAACCGGGGTGAAATTCGAGTATGTGCCGGTGTTGCTCGGCGGCGTCTTCAAACTGACCGGTAACCACTCGCCGGCGGAGGCGTTCGCCGGCATTAAGAACAAGCCGGAATACGAGCGACTCGAAACCGAGCGGTTTCTGAAGCGCCATGGGATCACAAATTACCAGCGCAACCCGTTCTTCCCGGTTAACACCTTGACCCTCATGCGCGGCGCCGTTGCGGCAGAGCGCCTCGGTGTATTTGAGCGTTATGTCGACGAGATGTATCGGCACATGTGGTCAGAGCCGAAGAAGCTCGATGACCCGGCGGTTTGGCGAGCCACCCTCATCGAGGCGGGATTCGATGCGTCGCGCTTTGAGGAGCTGGTGCAGGATCCCGAACTAAAGGAGCGTCTACTCGCCAATACCCAGCGCTCGATCGAGCGTGGCACTTTCGGTTCGCCGACCTTCTTTGTCGATGACGAAATCTTCTTCGGGAAGGACCGGTTGCGCGACGTCGAAGACTTCATTTATCAGCGGCATTAGCAGGCTCGGCTCGTCGTCTGCGCCCGGTCATCCGCCGGATCAGGCGTCGAGCTCCGGTTTAACGGTTCTGGTCACCAGCCGTCCGGCACGCATGATTTCGACGGTCTGCTCTGTCCCGGCCAAGTCGGCGATCAGCAGGCGATGGAGATCGTCGACGCCGGAGACCGGCTTGCCGCCGAGGTTCAACAGCACGTCGCCTTTCATAAGCCCGTCGCGCTCGGCCGGGCCGTCCGGAAGCAACTCGGCGATCATGACCGCGGTCGGCGCCGAGAGGCCGAGCCGCTGCACGACGCGGCGGTCCAGCGGTACGGTCTGGCCGGCGATGCCGAGCCGGCTGCGGCGCACCCTGCCGTCGCGCATCAGCCGCGCGGCGACGTCAATCGCGGTTTCGCTACCAATCGCGAAGCAGATGCCTTGCGCCATCCCGATCATCGCCGTGTTGATGCCGACAACGCGACCCAATCCGTCGATCAACGGCCCTCCCGAGTTGCCCGGGTTTAGCGGAGCGTCGGTCTGAATCACACCATCGATGAGGCGTCCCGAGCGCGTCCGCAGGCTGCGCCCGAGCGCGCTCACGATGCCGGCCGTCACGGTCGCCTGAAAGCCAAGCGGATTGCCGATCGCGACGACAAGCTGGCCGACCCTCAGCCGCGCCGAGCTGCCGAACTCGGCGTGTGGCAAGCCGCTTGCGCCGAGCTGCAACACGGCCAGATCGGTCGCCGCATCGCTGCCGATGATGGTGGCGCCGATCTCTCGCCCGTCCGGCAACGAGGCTGACACCGTCGCCGCATCCGCAATGACGTGATGGTTGGTCAGCAGATATCCGTCGGGGGTGTAGACAACGCCCGACCCGCTGCCGCGCGGCCGACTGTCCTGGTCGCTGACCCGAACATGCGCGACCGCCGGTCCCACGCGATCGACAGCATGAGCTACCCGAGCCGAATAAGGGTCCAGCTCTTCCCTGTCATCAACGGCAAGATCGAATGGCATGACCGCGAGAGATGGGATGTCGCCGGCGTTTGGCAAGCCGGTGACGCGTCGCCGTGAGGCGACCGTAAATTTCGCATTATGCTTGCCGTGCACTAACTGCTTCGCGAGTTTTGAAATATTACAAGGGCCCCAACTTCTGAAGTCTCTCGCTTAAGATGTTTAAAACCGTTCGCTGCTCAGGGCAGCGAAGCTATTGGAGCTACTCTTGTTTGATCGATCGCAGCAGCATCAGGATCGCGACGGTGATCGGGATCAGACCACCAACGCGCGCCAAGCGGCCGAGGCACTCTTTGCCCCCAAACGCCAATCTTTCAAACAATTAGACCAGGAGGTCGTCTCGCCCGCCGGTGACCCAGTGCGCCGACTGCGGGTGCTAACGACCTCCCGGACGGCACCCAGTCATCCTCCAGAGCTTGAAACGCCGATCAGTCCTACGAGGCCGGTGCAGCCTCAAATCCCGAAGTCGCAATTCGCTCGCATCCACGCCTGGCTGCAGTATGGCATGACGGCACAGCAAGTGGCCGAGGTGTACGGGGTGCCCGTTGGCGAGATCGAGCGCGTTCTCCGGATAGCTCAATAACTGCTCGTTGAGGACTTCATCTGGGCACGTCGCGGGAAGAACCACGTCATTGTCTGCGACGACAGGCACCCCTGGCTAGCGCCGGCGGGATCGTTTCAGCCCAATCCGCTCAAGCTTTACGACATGCTCGGCAATGTCGCGGAATGGGTCGAAGATTGTTACGTGGGTAACTACAGCGACGCCCCGTTGGATGGCAGCGCCAACACTAAGGGGGAGTGTAACTTCCGCGTGGTTCGCGGTGGCTCTTGGGTCACCGGCCAGCGCCGCATGCGTGCGGCCTTTCGCGAGAACAGCGCTCCGGACGGCCGGAATTGGAGCATCGGGTTCCGGCTGGCCAGGACGCCTTGACCGATCCGCCGCTTCCCGGGGCGCGTTCGAATTCGCTAGCGTTAATTTAAGGTTCACCGTTACGGGTTCGTGGACGCCTGCTGCTGAAGAACGATGCCGTGTGCTCCGGCGGCAGGCGACCAAGAACCCTCCCAGGCGACGGGGACGCCATCAGCCAGGTTCTGCGTGACAGTTCCAGCGAGACAAAGATCGCGCCAAGTTCGGTGCGAATAGCGGCCTGCGCCGGCCAGGGTGCGTCTTCAGGCATGGTCGCCTCCAGAGTGGGTGGGTCAGCAACCTCACTCTCAAAGAGCGACGGTCGCTAGCCAGACGCCCTCGGGATCTTTAGGTCGACTTGAGCCGACCGAACGCCGACCCGCGAACGGCAGGAATCGGCGGGTCATCGCTCCCCGCAATCGCTTAGGGCCGGCCCTCCCCTGATTGCGGGGAGGGAGCGCATTGGCGCGGGCGGGCCAAGCGCTATTTCGGCAGCGCGTTGCCCTTGGTCTCGCGGCCGAGGATCATCGCGATGATGCTGAGGATCGCCAGGCAGCTGAAGATGCCGGTGACCTTGTTGAAGCTGCCGAAGATGCCGGCGAGGATGCCTGCGACGAGCGGCCCGAAGCTGGTGATGATCCGCGCGCTGCCGGTGCAGAACCCGACCGCGGTGGCGCGCACCTGGGTCGGGAACAGCTCGGGCAGATACACCGCGTACCCTGAGAACACGCCGAACACGAAGAAGCCGAAGATCGGCAGCACCACCGGATACCACGGCTCGTAGGCCGGCAGCACGAGATAGAGAACAACTCCGAAGATCATCGTGCCGAGGCTGTAGAAGACGACGGTCAAGCGGCGCCCGACCACATCGGCGATAAAGCCGAAGGCGATGTAGCCGAAGATGCCGCCGATGCTCCACAGCATCATGCCATGGCTGACGAAAGGCACCGCGTCGGCGCCGGTCAACCCGCTCTTCTGCACCATCAGCGACAGGATCGTCGGCAGCCAGATGACCGTCGTCCAGATCGCCAGCAGGGAGCCTAGTCCGAACAGCACGCCAACCATCGTGTTGTAGCGGTGCCGCGGCGAGAACAGCTGCAGCGGGACGAAGCGCATGAACTGCGGATCGTCCTCGGCGACCCGCTGTCCGGTGGCTACCGTCTCGCGCCGCTCCTGTACCGCGCTGAAGCGATCCGGCTCCATCACCCGGCGACGTACAATCGTCAATAGAATCGCCGGTATCACGCCCAGAAAGAACACGTATCGCCAGCCGTAGCCGCCCACGAGGCCGTAGGCCCAGGCGCCGAGGAAGGTGCCGAACGCGCCACCGGTCATCATCACGCCGGCGATCTTTGCGCGATGCGTCTCGCCGAGGGTCTCGGCGAGGAGCGGGATGCCGACCATCAGCTCGGCCCCGGTGCCGAGCCCGGCGATGAAGCGATAGAGCGCGAAATCCCAGGTACCGACCGAAAGCCCCTGCAACGCGGTGAACACGCTGTAGAGCGCGATCGAAAACATCAGCGCCCGCACCCGGCCGATGTAATCGGCCAGGATGCCGAAGATGAAGCCGCCGAAAGCCCAGCCGAGCAGACCGGTCATGGCGAGGAGACCGCCGGTCTTGCCGATCTCCGCGAGCTGCGCCGGCTGCAGCGCGCCGCTGGCATTGAAGCCGAGCAACTCAGTCAAGGCCGGGCGCAAGACCAGCGAGAACAATCCGAAATCGGCGGCGTCGAGGGTCCAGCCGAGCCAGACCACGAGGAAGACCAGCCATTGGTAGCGGGTCACCGCCCGCAACCCCGTCAACCGTACGACTGCACTCGAATCCGCCATCCCGTCCTCCCTGCATTCACCGGCGGTTTGGCCCGCCCGGTTATCGGCAATTCCCGTCGTATCGCGGGCGCCTCAAATCAGCATCTACTATCCGAAGAAATCCACGGTCAAGCAGCGTCGCTCGGCTCTCCCTTTCAGCCGCAGCTCCTCGGCGGTCACTTCCAGGACGTCAGCGGTCGCTGTCTCCCGAGCCAACGCCCCGTCTCGCTCGCCTGCGCGAGCGGCAAGCTGTCGCTGGAGACATTCCCATAACGACCACGGCCGTCGCTACGGCCATGAAGAACACAAGCCAAGATGGACAATACCTAGGCCGTGACCGTCACGGACGGACGGACGGAGAGGAGGCCTCGGCTGCTTCTTCGCGCACGGCGACCTCCGGCTGGTTATCCTACATCTCATCGCCGAGAAGCCCCGGCGTGGGTACGAAATCGTCAAGGCGATAGAGGAGCAGGTCGCCGGCGCCTACAGCCCCAGTCCGGGCGTCATCTATCCAACCCTGACACTTCTTGAAGAGTTGGGCTATGTGACCCGGTCAATCGCGCGTGTCGGCAACGGCAGCTGAACCATCGACAACGGCCGTTCCCGGTTGCCCGGTCGGTGATGCCCATTCTTCAATAAGGCGCCTCGCCGCCGGGCTCTCGGTTGCACGAAGCGCCGAGGCGCGGACCTAGACTGCCTGGTGGACCTGCCGATGACGCCGCGCCAGCGAACCGGCTTGCCGGCCTGCGGTAGGAGCGCTGTCGGCGCTGTTCGCGTCAGGGATTACGATTGTTGTGCTGTCGGTGCAAACGCGAGACGATGGCGCGCGCCGATAAATCTCGGGGAAGGGAGCTGCCATGACCGCCGTCGGAGCCCTTGCCTCGCCCGTCCGCGCCAGAGCCAGTCTGACCCGGGTCATCGTCGCCGCCTCGATCGGCAACGCGCTGGAATGGTTCGATTTTCTGGTTTACGGCTATTTCGCGGTAACGATCGCGAAAGTGTTCTTCCCGGTGGCCAATGAGACGGCGTCGTTGCTGGCAGCGTTCGGCACGTTCGGCGTCTCCTACTTGGTGCGTCCTTTCGGTGCCATCGTGATCGGCGGGGTTACCGATCGGCACGGCCGCAAGGCTGGGCTCACGCTGTCGATCCTTTTTATGGTCATCGGCACGACGATGACGGCGTCGATGCCCGGCTACGCGACGATCGGGCTCGCGGCGCCGATTTTGATCTTGGTCGCCCGCCTATTGCAGGGCTTCTCGGTTGGTGGCGAGTTCGGCAGCGCTGTCACCTTCCTTGCCGAACAAACTGCCGGGCGCAAAGGCTTTGTCGCCAGCTGGCAATGGGCCAGCACCGGGATCACCGGCCTGTTGGCGTCGGGGTTCGGGATCGCACTGACCAGCATCTTGTCGCCGGAGCAGCTTGCCGACTGGGGCTGGCGCGTCCCGTTCCTGTTCGGGATATTGGTCGGCCCGATCGGGCTCTACATTCGCCGCCGCCTCGATGAGACGCCCGAATATGTTGAGATCGAGCCGACCCGCACGCCCGTGCGCGACGTCGTGCGCGAGAACCCGATCGAGGTCGTGCTGGCGATGGGCATCTCGGCGATCTCGAACAGCTCGGCCTACATCATCCTCTACATCCCGACCTATGCGATGAAGGAATTGCACCTGCCGCAGACGACCGGCTTCATCGCGACGCTGGTCGGCGCGATGGTTCTCGGCGTTGCCTCGCCCTTCGCGGGGCATTTCTCCGACAGGTTCGGACGCAACGGCATTATGGCGGGAACGGCCTGGCTCTTTTTCCTGACGATGTACCCGGTTTTCTATCTGATGGTCGCCTGGCCGTCGCTGGCGACGGCGATCTTTGCCGCCGGCTGGCTCAGCCTCGTCAAGGCCGGCTACAGCGGGGTGTTGCCGTCGCAACTCGCTGAGCTGTTTCCGACGCCGACCCGCGGCATCGGCGGGTCATTGAGCTTCGCCTGCGCGGTGACGGTCTTCGGCGGCTTTACTCCGTTTATCGCGACCTGGCTGATCTCCCTGACCGGCGACAGCCTGTCGCCGAGCTTCTATATGATGTTCACCGCCGCGCTCAGCATCATCGCCCTCGCCTTTGTGCGGCGGCGGCGTTACCCGCGATGATCTCCTCGTGCACAGCCTACCGCGCCCCGCGCCGACCCAGTTGTGAGGGTGGACTCAGGCGGTTCATTTCGGCCCTGCAAATGACCGAAATCGGCGCTAAGGCGACAGCCGACGCCCAGAAAAGGGATGGTCCGCTCGCCCACCCAAAGCGATCGTTCTGCGTGGGCATCAAGCGCCTATTTGATCTACTAGTGGTGAAAATCAAACGGAAGAGTCCGCCGCAATCCGAGGCATTCTGTGGCTTTGCGGCTCATTTGCGGGGTTGCATCTGTCAGATTCGCTCTAGCTAGGCGCTCTCGCGGCGAGGTCGGCGCGACCTCTCCCGCGTTTTTTCAGGGCCGGCTGCGGTGGCGCAGCGGATCTTGCTCTCGCTGCGCCGGATCGTGCTACCAAGGAGAAGCACTTCATGAAACATTCCACTGGCCGTCTTCCCTCAATCATCCTCGTGTCAGCCGGTCTCCTGATCGGCGGAGCCATATTGACACCGCAATCCGCGCCGGCGGAAACCCTCCCCAACCTTGAGCATGCGAGGTGCCCCGGCCCTGGCGAGACGCGGGCTCACATCGATAGCACCGGACAAAAATGGTGTCTCGTATGTAGCCGCGCAGGCAAACCACAATGGATTCAAGGAAGCGCCGGGAGCGAGTGTCCTCAAGGTTGAGATAAAAATTCATGGCCTCGCCGTGCCAACGCGGTTCTGCGCGAAGGCTTCAGGGATAACGCACAAGCCATCGGCATCGCGTAATACCGAAATCAATCCGTCCGCTAACTAAATGAATTTCTGGTGCGGAAGACCGGCCTTGAGTCGGCCACCGAGCCCCGGCCTCCACGTCCGGTTTGGCAGTAATCAATCGAGGGAAAAGTAAGAATGGCCTACGGTCTCATTGCGGGGCTCTGTCATTTTTGCGGTGCAGTTTCCAGTATCCAAGCTCTTCGTCGAGCACGGCGATGGCCTGGGCGAAACGGTTCAGGGCCTGCTCGCCGGCGACGGTAAGTCCGTAGGTGCCCCGGCTGACCCGATCGAACCAGCCATAGACGTTGCGTTGCAAGATCGGCGCGGCCGCGGTGACGCCAGACACAACGCGCAGTTCACCCAGCTGCATCGATCCAGCTGCAGCGAGCGCACGGACGCAGCGCAGCGCGTCTTGGCGATAAGCAGTGACGATCGGCGTTCGGTTGCTCCCACCGACGTTCAAATCGCCCCGGCGGCGCTCGAATTCGCCGAGCAGTAGCGTCGATCGGCGCTTCGACTGGCGTGGTCGGTAGGGGACGGGGTCTTCGATGACCTCGACAGCACCACGGCCACTGATCACCATCAGGCCCAGCCCCAGGCGGCGGCACAATTTGCGCACCGGCCTCGCATCCGGCCGCACGCCTCGCCGCGCCGTTGGTCGCGGAACCGCGAGATAGACCAGCGGGCTAAGCGCCAAACGGTCGACACCCTGGAGCAGCAACGAGAGGGTGAAACGCAGTTTCAGCTCCACGATCACCGGCTCCTCGTTGCCGCGGCAAGCGACCAGGTCGCAGCCGCGCACCTCACCGCGAACGACGTAACCCTGCCGCTCGAGGAATGCCTTGACCGGCAGATAAAGCGCCACTTCGGCGCTCACATTCGAAGACGAAAGTCGGTTTGTTTTGAAAACGGCCGCATTCATCGCGCGGGCAACAACGCAGGATTTTGCCGACGCTGCCAAGGTTCTCGTTTCGAACCGCGCCGGCCGTGCCGTCAGCCGGCAGCGTCCGTCACTCTATGTGCTGCGCAGCCTAGGTGATTCGCCACGCGGCTGAACAAAGCGTCGCCATACGGCTGATGCCCGCCTCGGCCGGTTTGGCAACCGAAAAGAACCGACGGGCGGCGTCGGCTTCGGGACTGCTAACGCGCCCGATCGACAATGGCCCCCTTGGATTGACGGGCGCGTGCGGCCCGGGCGCTATGCTCCGACCGCTGCGGCCGGCTCGCCGAGCGACAGCATCAGCCGGTTGGCCCAGTTGAAGAACGCCGCAGCATGGATCACGTCGGCGATCGCCAGGTCGTCCAACTCGGCACGACGCAGGCGCTCCACATGCTGTGATCCGAATGTGATCGGCGTCGCGCTCAGCGCCACCGCGGCAGCGACGATGGCGTTCCAGCGCTCGCCGAGATCGGCGTTCACGCCGTCGTTCAACAGAAGCTGCACGTCCGCCTCGCGCTTCGAATAGGTCGCCGAGAACCGCGAATGCACCGACGCGCAGTAGATGCAGCCGTTGAAGCGCGATGTCGCGGCGGCGGCCAATTCGCGCTCCGCCCGCGGCAGGCCGGCATCGGAGTTGTAAAAGATGTCCTTGTCGGTCAGCGTGCGGGCCCGAAGTGCATCCGGGTCGCGCGCCAGCAGGCGGAAATACGGCGATTTCACCCGCGCGGCATCCACCAGACCGGCCATGTGCCGTTCGGTTAGGGCCTCGACCGCCAACGGTTCGAGCCAGGGTAGCCAATCGAGCAGCGCCCGAGTGAAGACGGCGGGAACCGTGTGGGGCAGTGGTTCGAGGATCGAATCGGGCATGGTTGAAACCTCGTGTGTCAGGCGGCGCCAGCCAGGGCGCGCAATCCGGCGACCACCCGGATCTGGAACGATAGAAAGGCGGCAATCTGCGACAGCGTCACGATGTCGGTGGTCGACCAGCCGGCGTCCAGCAGGGCCTGCAGCGCCGCCGGTGCGGCGTCACGCGGGTGGAACACCAGCAGGTGCATGTGATCGAACGCCGCGGCCAGGCACGACCCCAGCGCACGGCGGGTTTCCGCCGCGACATGATGGATAGGTCCGGTGGTGTCCTCGCGGCTCAGCGGGCCGGCGGGATAGGAGCCATAGGGGCCTTGCCCCTTGGCCGCCGTGATCGCCGTGTCGATCGCGCGGCGCAATTCGGCCGATGCCCCGCTGGCGGCCAGACTGGCGGCGTAGAACGCCGCGGTCTGCGCGTCGCCGTGCAGGCCGGTGACAAAGGTGGCCACTGCGAAACGTTCCGTCGTGCTGACCCCGCCGGCGATTTTCGGCGCGAACAGGGCGCGATAGCTCGCCTCCGCCTGCTCGCGTGCGACCCGCCGGCGATTGCGGATCACGTCCAGCGCGGAGCCGGGCTCGATCCCGAGCAGCGTGTCAATAGCGTCCGTGTCTACCCCTGGCATTGCAATCCTTCCCTGGTCCATCGTCACGCGACGTGCCGCGCGGCCGCCCCACCGCTCTGCACCCAGCCCAGCGCCGGCCCCACCACCTCGGCGATCAGTTCGATCGACCGCAGAATGAATTCATGCGGCGGATCAATTGAATGCGACTGAACGGTCAGGTCGGTGGCACGGGCCAGCGTGCTGTCGGTTCGCAGCGAGGCGATCACGTCGTCCGTGTTGCCGATATGGATGTCCATGGTAGCGATCTGGTCGTGGACCGACATACCCTCGACAAATAATACGGTCCGGCCGATCGCGGCGTACCGTGCCCGCTGCCGCGCCAGGCCGATTTCAGCTAGAAGCAGCGCTTCCTTGCGGTCGTCGGCGACGAACACCGTGCGCGAGGCCAGGATACGTGGCGCGCGGTCATGCGGCAGCGCTTCCAAATAGGCGTCGATCATCGGATGCTGGATGTCGGGCAGCGACAAGTGGGGCGCCCCCGCCGGCCTGGGCTGCGTACGCGACAGCATCAGCCCGTCGCCCGCCGCGCCGGCCCGCCGCGCGCCTTCCACGGTGAAGGTCGCCTGCCAGACGCGATCCACCAGGCCGGGATTGGGCGGATACAATCGGTCACCGCCGAGTAGTGGTCGCCCCGCCCAGGCGTCGAGCAGCACGCGATGATGCCGGATCAGCAGCGCCGTGCGCTCGGCGCTGTCCAGGCCGAACGCATCGTACGCTGACAGGTTGCCGCCGGGCCCGATCCCTACCTCGAGGCGGCCGCCACACATCAGGTCGAGCACCGCGGCGTCCTCCGCCACCCGGATCGGCAGCTCCAGCGGCAGGGTGACGATCCCGGTCCCCAGGCGGATTCGCGCGGTCTGCGCGGCGACCTGGGCTAGGAACACGAAGGGTGCAGGCAGGCCGCCTTCGTCCTCGTGAAAATGATGCTGTGCGATCCAGGCAGAATCGAAGCCGCAGTGCTCGGCATGCACGATCTGCGCGATGGCCAATCGGTAACGCTCGGCCGCGTCCGCCTGATCGAGCAAGCGGGTAAAAAAGCCCAGGCGTATTGGCGGCTTCGCTGTCGTCACTTGGCTGCGCTCTTGCGGCGACGTGGTCCCACGGCACAGCATAGCTTAGCCATCGCGCCGCCGTCATGCTGACCGCGGCCTTAGTTCACCTCGTACGAACGTCCATTGCGGCGCTGAGCGGCCGTCTGCCGGCCTCCGAGGGATAGGCTATTCGACCCCGGGGAAGCCTATATTCTCCCAGCCGACAACCTGATCCACGACGCATCGACCGAAGGTACAATTTACCCGGATGTCACGCTAACCTATCTTGGATACTTTTACGCCGAGTCCACTGGCGCCGCGTTGTTGAGCGAGGCGCGCCGGCAGAAGGGGTGGGCCCCGGCGGCAGAATGCTCGCCGAGTTCCGGGATCCGGCAGATGGTGATGCGCGGTGCTGCGCGACTGGTGCTCATTAAATTCAACTCCGCGAGTTACCCAACGCTAGCGCCTGAATAATCAAATCAGATTCGAACGGCAGAAAACCGCCTCGCGCCGACCTCCCGTTCGAGTGGTGCGAAGGTCTGAGGTGGGCCAGAAACGGTCGCCGTGGTCGAATTGAGCGACCGGCCGCTCTGCGCCGGAACCGACCATTCGCTCAACCAGAGCTTCATGCGTCATTCGGGGCTGCGCCGCCCGGCGTTCGGGACGACTGAAACCAGCCACTCGCATCGACCTACGCCACCACGGCAATAGCCGGTTCAGTCGCGGCATGGAGCAGCTGCAATGCCGTATTCGGCATTTGCTTGTCTTGTCGGATCATGGCTGAGCTACCCTTGCCGATGATCATTGAAGCGGTAGTTCGCTCGGCGACGGGCCCGCCGCGAACTTGGCTGCGCCTCGCAACGAAGGAAACACGTCATGCCGGACACACACACCTTGGCGGAACGCCCGAGCCAGGGCCGACTTGCGGTCTATGACGCGATCGTCATCGGCGCCGGAATTTCCGGCATGTATATGCTCTACCGGCTGCGCGAACTCGGCATGACCGTGCGGGTCTTCGAAACCGGCACGAACGTCGGCGGCACCTGGTACTGGAACCGTTATCCTGGCGCACGTTTCGATTCCGAAAGCTGGACCTACGGCTACTCCTTTTCCAAGGCGCTGATGGCGGAATGGGACTGGAAAGAGCACTTCTCTCCCCAGCCCGACACGCTGGAATACCTGAATTACGTCGCCGACAAGTTCGACCTGCGCCGGGACATGGAGTTCCGCAGCACGGTCGCCGCGGCGCATTGGGATGAGGCGGCGACCCGGTGGAACGTGACATTGGAAAGCGGGCAGCGGGCAACGTCGCGTTTCCTGTTTACCGCCATCGGCATCCTGTCGGCCCATACGCTGCCGGCCATTCCGGGCCGCGATAGTTTCAAAGGCCCGGCTTATCACCCTGCGCGATGGCCACACACGCCCGTGGACTTCACCAGCAAGCGCGTCGGCATCATCGGCACCGGCGCGACCGCCATCCAGGCGATCCCGGAAATCGCGAAACAGGCGAAGCATCTTACCGTTTTCCAGCGCCGCCCCAACTGGGCGGCGCCCCTGCACAATGCCAAGATAAGCAAGGAGGAGATGGAGGAAATCAAATCCCGTTACGAGGAGATTTACGCGCACTGCGCGACGACGCCGAGCTGGTTCATTCATCAGGCTGACCCCCGCAAGACTCTCGACGTGCCGCCCGAGGAGCGCGAAGCGTTCTGGGAGAAGCTTTACGGCCAGCCCGGCTTTGGTATCTGGATGGGTAACTTCCGCGATATTCTGACGAACGAGGAGGCGAATGCCGCCATCAGCGCTTATATCGCCAAAAAGATCCGCCAGCGCGTAAAGGATCCGAAAGTGGCGGACAAGCTGATCCCCAAAGATCACGGCTTCGGCACGCGCCGGGTGCCGCTGGAGAGCGGTTATTTCGAGGCTTACAACTGCGACAACGTGACCCTGATCGACACCCTCGCGGACGAGCCGATCGAGTGCATTACCCCTCGGGGCATAAAAACCACAATGCGGGAACACGAGTTCGACATCATGGTCTACGCCACGGGCTTCGATGGCGTCACCGGTGCCTTTGACCGTATCGACGTCCGCGGCGAGAACGGCCTCCGGCTCAAAGACGCCTGGACAGAAACCCCACGCACCTATCTCGGCATGCTCGCGGAAGGCTTCCCCAACATGCTGATGGTGCTCGGCCCACATACGGCGCGCGGTAATATTCCGCAGGCCGTCTCACACAGTGTCGAATTCCAGACGGGCATGCTGCGGTTCATGCAACAGCACAAGCACGCGCGTGTGGGGACCCGAGCAGGAAAAGTGGACGAGTGGACGCAGATTGTGATCAAGGCGGGCGAAGCATTGCTGTCGTTCAGGGTCGATTCCTGGCAGAACGGCGTCAATCGTAACGTCGAGGGCCGGACCGTGCGCCGGGTTCTGGGCTACAACGGCAATGGCGCCCATTTCCGGCGGACAACTGATGAGGTTGCCAAAGGCGGTTACCGAGAATTCGCGTTCCGTTAGAGCTCAGCATTAGAGTTGGGAAACGGCACGCGGCTGATCATTGTATGCTTCAGTGCGCCCGCACGGAGGCTGACGGCTCGGCTCCATGCAACGGAGATCACCCCGTCAACGGGCCAGTGGGTTGGACAGAGCGCGGAGTAAAACGATGCCGAAGCTGATTCCCGTCCCCGACTCTTTGAGCAAGCCGTTCTGGGACGCCGTCAACCAGCGGCGGCTCACCCTGCAACACTGCGGTGCCTGCGACAGGCTTCAATACCCGCCGCAACAGGCCTGCCAGGTCTGTAACTCGGCCGCCGGCCTGACCTGGAAAGAGGTCGAGGGAAGAGGTCATATCGCGGCCTACATCGTGATCGAGGATGGCCGCCTCAACCGGCGCATGCCCGATCAGCCCTATAACCTGGCAATGGTGACGCTGGACGCGGACCCGCGGGTCAATTTCTATTCCAATCTCCCGGGCACCCCGCCCTACAAGGTGCCGGTTGGCGCCGCGGTCGAGGTGACGTTCGAGGAGGTGGCTCCAGACCAGCTCATCCACGAGTGGCGGGTCGTCGCCTAGTTCGTCCCGGCCATACCGTCACGGCCAGAGCATAGAGGAAAGGTAGAGCCATGACCACGCCAGACCAGTATCAGTGGCGGCGAGATAAGGACGGGCTCGGCGTATGGGAGCACCGCGGCAAGGTCGCAGTAGCCGGGCTTGGACATTCTCCGGTAGACCGCCGCTGGGACGAAGTCTCGATGGACAAGACGCTCGGCGCCTACTCCATCCTGGCGTGCCAAAAGGCGATGGACGAGGCCGGCGTGACGCCGGATCAGATCGACGGCGTCATCTGCTGCGACAGCCATATCGCCGGCGGCAGCGGCGGCACCGCGTCGCAGTGGGCGCCGCGGCCCTACTTCGCCCCGCC
>Ga0182024_10001685_pt1 | contig 56107 bp, 50 predicted proteins | sample P32metaG_FD_120480 | JGI IMG/M metagenome (GOLD analysis project Ga0182024, IMG submission 120480) | Permafrost microbial communities from Stordalen Mire, Sweden - P3-2 metaG (Illumina Assembly) | ecosystem: Environmental > Terrestrial > Soil > Wetlands > Permafrost | place: Sweden: Stordalen...
CAGGACGGCGGTTGGCGCAATGCGCAGCATTCAGAAACAACCGCAACGCGTCCGGAGCTACTTCCAGCAGAAAGATGTCAGATATGCTGCCTAAGTCCGATAGTTGCGGGCCGGATCAATAATCTAATCGTGAATGCTATCGACGCCTTGGAGGGGCGACAAGCGGCCCCGCTGGTCGTACTCCAGGTGGTGACAGACTCAAACGGGATGTTAATTCAAGTGATCGATAAAGGACCGGGAGTCGATGATCCGGACCGAATCTTTGATGCCTTTATGACGACAAAAGAGAACGGCATGGGTATAGGATTGGCCGTGTCACGCTCCATCATTGAAGCCCATGGGGGGCGGCTTTGGGCTGAAAATAACAAAACTGGCGGTGCAACCTTCAACGTCGCTTTGCCGCTATCTCATGCGAGTTCCACGACGGCTTAAATCCAGGAATATGTCTGAACCGGGTCCACTAGGGTTGCTGAGCATAACAGTACTAGCTCACACGAATTCGTCTATTCCATAAATATGTATCTCAACTAAGTGGTGTGCTAACGTTTCCCCTGGTCCAATCTTGGGATATGGCGCGTTTCCAGACACGGTCGTAGATCACTCGTTATGCGGGAAAAACCATTCCGCATTACAAGGAACATGTAATACCGTCTCCATCAACTCTTGGATAGTATGAGCATGTGTGGTGGTCGAGAAGGCGAGTGGGCGGGGATCGGATGAGTCGTTCGGGAACTGTACAAAAAATGGAGAGCGTTGGCCGCAGGAATCTCGTCCAGACTCTGCGGAGTGCAATGACTCCGCCCAAATCGGCCATGAACATCAGATCACCGAGTACATCGATAGTGAGTCGATTTCCTCCACTAAATGAGGGAACACGACATTAGAGCGGAACGAGAGTAAACGTGGCCTCGAGTAGATTCTTGAGGGCGGCTTTTTCTTGAGAAAAAAGCCACTCGGCCGTGTTGACTTTGGGCTACAGCTACTTTGGTTCCGCTATAGTCTCGACCGAACAACTGACCGGGCCGCGCGCAAGGTGCTGCTTGCTGCTCATGGGGACCTGACCGGCTTAGCCTACGTAGATTGGTCCTTTAGCAGTCAGCACAATTTGCAGTCGCAATCTGGTGCCACAACGAAAGGGAAGAACCTTGGAGGAATCCATGTCCGAAGCACATAATCAGGAAACAAAAACGCCGAAGGTGCTACCGAAGCCCAACAGCGATTTCTATCAGGTCTTCCAGCTGCTCTCTGTGGCCGAACAACAAACGGTCTCGAAGGTTCGCTCATTCATGGAAACCTCCGTCGCCCCCGTCATCAACGATTTCTGGGCGAAGGACTCCTTCCCGTTCGACCTCGTACCTGGTTTCCGGGATCTCCAGATTGCGGGAGCTGGTTACGATGGTTATGGATGCGCCGGCGGCACCAATCTTCTGGCCTGTTATATCGCCATGGAGATAGCTCGGATCGACTGCTCCTTCGCCACCTTTTTCGGTGTGCATAGCGGCCTTGCTATGGGATCCATCTTCCTTTGCGGGTCGGAAGAACAGAAGCAAAAATGGTTGCCACCGATGGCGCGGCTGGAGAAGATCGGATCCTTCGGTCTGACTGAGCCTTTGGTAGGTTCTGGTGCCTCAGGTGGACTCGGGACTACTGCACGGCGCGAGGGAGAGATGTGGATTCTTAATGGTCAGAAGAAGTGGATCGGTAACTCCACATTTGGAGACCTAACCATCATTTGGGCGAGGGATGTGGCCGACGGCCAGGTGAAGGGCTTCATTGTTGAGAACAAGAGCCCCGGCTTCAAGGTCGAGAAGATCCAGCACAAGATGGCGCTTCGGGTTGTGCAGAACGGACTGATCACTCTCGAAAACTGCATTCTTCCCGAGGAGAACCGCCTGCAGAACGACGCTTCCTTCCGGGATACGGCTCGCGTACTCCGCATGACGCGCGGCTTCGTTGCATGGGAGGCAGTCGGGTGCCAAATGGGCGCCTATGAGAATGCATTGTTGTACGCACAGACTCGCGAACAGTTTGGGAAACCAATCGCCTCGTTCCAACTCGTTCAAGACCTACTCGTAAAGATGATCGGCAACATCACCGCGTGCCAATGCATGGTCGTCCGTCTCTCGCAAATGCAGGATCTGGGCAAGCTTGCTGACGAACATGCATCGCTAGCCAAGGCATTTTGCACTGTCAAGATGCGCGAGACTGTCGGTTATGCGCGAGAGCTCCTGGGAGCGAATGGAATCCTTCTTGACTATAACGTAGGCCGCTTTGTTGCCGACTCCGAGGCGATCTATTCCTACGAGGGAACGCGTGAAATGAATACTCTCATCGTTGGCCGCGCCATCTCGGGCTTCAGCGCGTTCATTTAGTCAGACCGCGTCTGTCGTTACCTAGTGAGAGGCATAAATGATTTACACCCATTCCGTTGGCCGCGCCCTGCAGTACTTCCCGCAGCACACAGCTCTGCTGCGGGAAGGCCACGCAGTAACCTTTCTGGAACTGGACGTCAAGGTGAGGAGGATCTGCGACCGGGAACCAGCTTGTCAGCAGAAGAACTCAAGCATTACTGCAAAACACGGATCGCCTCATACAAAGTCCCCCGCCATATTGAGTTCATGACGGAGGAACTCCCTAAGTCCGGGTCGGGCAAGATTCTGAAACGAGTTTTACGGGAGAAATACTGGGCCGGGCAATCCAGGCAAGTGTGATGCGCCGGCCGCCGGAAGTGGGTTTTGAAGCACGAAGCGGATCCAGAACATTGTGACGAGTTCCGCTCTTCAAGATGACGAACAAATGGATATGTTGGAGATCCTATGAGCGAAAACAAAATCTTTTCAGGAATTAAGGTAGTTGACCTTGCGAGCTTCATCGCGGGCCCTGCAGCAGCGACAATCCTGTCCGACTTCGGCGCGGATGTGATCAAGGTCGAGCCGCCCGACGGAGAGCCGTGGAGAAACGGGCATAAGATCCCTCCGCAGCCGCATTCAGATGAGCCTTATCCCTTTGAATTGGCTAATCGAAACAAACGAGGCGTTGCGCTCAATCTGAAAGCTGCGAGCGCGCAGCAGGTTATCGAGCGGTTAGCCAAGTGGGCCGACGTGTTCATCGTCAACACACCGCATGCCGCGCGCCAAAAACTGAAGCTCGAATATGACGATGTCGCGCGGTGGAATCCGCGTCTGATCTATGCGGATCTCACCGGCTTTGGGGAGAAAGGTCCGGACGCCGCTCTTCCGGGGTTCGATCTCACGGCCTTCTGGGCGCGAAGCGGTTTGTTATTTATGACGCGCGATGCTGGTGAGCCGCCGACATGGCCCGTGGTCGGCAGCGGCGATAATGCTACTGCAGTCGCCATTTATGGCGCGATCGCGACCGCTCTTTATCATCGCGAACGCACCGGCAAAGGATCCTATGTCACGACTTCGCTCCTCGCGACAGGTGTCTGGTCGGCCAGCGTATTTATTCAGGCCGCTCTATGCGGTGCGAGTTTCTATGGGCTGCACGATCGAGCACATCCCGCAAACGCAGGTTTAAACACGTATCGTTCTTCCGATGGCACCTGGTTCGTTGTGGTAGCTACTCCGGACAAGGTCCCCGCGGTTCTGAAAGCACTAGGTCGTGAGGATATCCTGACAGATCCGCGATTCTCGGATCCCGCCAAGCTGGCGCAGAACCGGCCGCAACTGACGGCAATGCTCGATGAGATCTTTAGTTCGCAGCCAATGTCGCATTGGTATGAGGTCTTCAACGGCGTTCACGTCCCCTTCGGCGCCGTGCGTGAGCCGCAGGAAGTCATTATTGATCCGCAACTGCGAGCAAATGACATCGTCGTTCCGTTCGAAGGAGCCGGCAAGAAGTTGACATCAACCATCAGCAGTCCTTTTCAAGTGCACGGTGTTACTAAGGTGCCTGCCAGACGCGCGCCGGGAATTGGCGAGCATAACGATGAAGTGCTGAGGGAACTTGGATTCACAAGTGACGAGATCGCAGGCCTGCGTGCCAGCGGAGCAGCACCACAGGCGGCGCATGCTGAGGTACCGACGCACGCTCCAGGAAAACCCATTTAGTAGAGAGGAGAAAGTTTTATGAGTGCCACAGAAGTATCCACCAGCTTCGAAAACATCACGTATGAGGTCAGAGGATCGATCGGCTACATCACCCTGAATCGCCCGAAGGTGATGAACGCGCTCAACCGGCGGACGATTGAAGAACTCAAAGCTGCGTTTCATGCGGCGAAGGAGGATGCCGCTGTCAAAGGCATCATTCTGACTGGAACTGGAGACAAGGCGTTCATTGCCGGCGCCGATATCGCGGAGCTTTCTGCAATCGACGGGGAGCAGGCAGGCGAATTCTCCGAGAAGGGCCAGGAGGTACTCTCGTTCATTGAAACGCTTGGCAAGCCTGTGGTCGCAGCAGTGAATGGCTTCGCCCTGGGAGGCGGTTGCGAAACGGCGATGGCGTGCACGATCCGTATCGCCGCGGAAAACGCGAATTTCGGTCAGCCTGAAGTCAAGCTCGGGATCATCCCCGGTTACGGCGGCACGCAGAGGCTACCGCGCCTCGTTGGCAAAGGCCGAGCTCTGCAACTAATCATGACCGGCGAACTGATCGATGCTCACGAGGCCTATCGGATCGGACTCGTGAATGAAGTCGTTCCAGCAGCCGACCTGATATCGCGCTGTGAGGCCATTCTCAAACAGATCGGGGCCAATGCTCCACTCGCAATTCGCTACTCGATCGACGCCGTCAACGAGGGCATCGAGACGGACCTCAGTTCAGGGCTAAAGCTCGAGGCGAAGTACTTTGCCCTTGCTGCCGGCGCCGAGGACAGGAAGGAAGGAACTTCTGCCTTCGTCCAGAAGCGCGCTCCGCAATTCCAGGGCAATTGATCTCGACGAAACAGACATTTCTTGCGCTATCGGATGGTAGGGCGAAGCAAATCGACAACGTGAGCGACGCTAGATTCAGGCGTTGAGAGAGCCAATATCTAACGTCCATTACAGGAACATGTAATTGTTTCGCTGGTGCGCGACTGCTAGCCTCGCGATGTAGTGACCTTTCGCAATTCTCCGATCACGACAGAAGCAGATGCGAGCATGACACCGAACACTTCAACAGAGGCACTTGGCCGCAACTCCGAGCATCTCTTCGAACTCGAAGAGGAGCAGCTGCGGGACACGCATCTGGCCGAATGCCATGAGGCATTGTACCGACTGTCGCGGATGCCTTTCAAAGCCGGTAGCGGAGCGCATGGCACGCGGACAGTACCGCGGACAGAAGTACAACAAGCGCCAAGCAGGATTGAGGAAGGGAGCAGGGATAGCTTTTTGCGCTCCAGAGATAAATGGGTAAGGAATCGGGCGCGGGATATTCGGCAAGCAGGCAGTATTTCCTTGAATACCTGCTCAGAAGACACGGCTTCGATCACAGCGCTGAACGAGTTTTACAGGAAGCGCATTTTCGATGGATTCAAAGCAGAACATCGCGACGAGAAAGAAGTGGCGATCGGGATGATACAAGGTTCACGCGAATTCGGAAGCTTCCCCGAAGATGTGGCCGCGGCTGAGAAGCTTCATATGTCCAGAATCGTTTGTCGTGAGAAGGGCCGGCGAGTCTTTAGGATGACTTGCCGCCGATGCGCAAAGTCCCGAGTCTGACTGGAGCGAAGAATGACGGGAAAGATTCCCCTGGTTGTTATCGTCGGCGGTGGTTTCGGCGGATTGGCTGCAGCCAAGGCCCTTCGGCGGGCTCCTGTCAACGTACTGTTGATTGATAGGTCGAATCATCATGTTTTTCAACCTCTCCTATATCAGGTAGCGACATCGGTTTTAGCTCCGGGGCAGATTGCATCTCCGTTCCGTGGTCTCCTGGCCGACCAAGAGAATACTTCAGTGATGCTCGGCAATGTGACCGGCATCGATTCGGCCACACGGCATGTTATCGTCGACGCCGGTGATACAGAAGGATTACGGGTTGCGTATGACTATCTAGTGCTCGCGACAGGGGCCACCCACAGCTACTTTGGACATGATGAGTTCGCACACTTCGCTCCGGGGTTGAAAAGTCTCGCGGACGCCGAATCCTTACGCAATCACATACTCACGGCCTTTGAAAACGCAGAGGCTGAGGAGGATCCCGAGCGCCGAAAGGCACTTATGACATTCGTCATGGTGGGCGCTGGACCGACTGGCGTAGAGATGGCAAGCGCAATTGCCGTCATGGCCCGGACGACGTTACGGAAAAACTTCCGTCGGATCGACCCAAAGTCTGCAAACATCATCCTGGTTGACATGGGAAAACGCCCTCTTGGAACGTTCACAGAAAGACTCTCGGAAGCAGCAAGACTTCGTCTATTGCAATTGGGCGTAGATGTGCGCCTGGAGAAAGCCGTTCAAGCAATCGATGGAGAAGGCGCAGTCGTCGACGATGAGCGGATTCCGAGCAAGACGGTGATATGGACTGCAGGAGTCGCTCCGTCGCCGGCCGGCAAATGGCTTGGTTGCGATGTAGATCGCGCGGGACGTGTGCGCATCAGGCAGGATCTCACGGTCCAGGATCATCCTGAGATATATGTAATTGGCGATACCGCGTCCCTTGATCAGGATGGGCGGCCACTCCCAGGAGTCGCGCAGGTTGCCATGCAGCAAGGACGTTACGCGGCAAAATCAATCTTTCGCCAGGTGACCAAGAAAGCGCCGCTCCCACCGTTTCGTTACTTCGACAAGGGCAACCTTGCGGTAGTCGGCAAGAATTTTGCCGTATTGCAGAGCGGGCGTGTCATGATGAGCGGTTTCTTCGCCTGGCTCGTGTGGGCTTTGATCCACATACAGTTTCTGGCTGAGAGCAGTTTGCGGTTCAGCGTTTTCTTTCAGTGGGTCTGGACATACCTCAGTGCGAAGCGCGGCGACCGGTTAATCATTGAACGGCGCAAGAACAGCTGACGTGAGATTCGCAATGGCAGTTGAGGAAGCAATCTACACGGTTCAAATGAGTGCCACCTGCGGAGTCGACGATGGTCAACGCTCGCTACACTCCGATCGTATCGGAGCCAGGTTTGTTTTGAATCGAAGAAGTTATCCCATCATTGCGGCTACAAGGGAGAAATTATGAATCGAAATCCCAAACCATCCAGGCAGACACCGGTTACTTCGCTTCAGGTTAGGAATGGATCAGCTTGCCTGACTCTCCTCCTCGCGTTATGCGCGGGATCGATAGGCCAGACTCAGAGCGAAGCACAAAGCCCGGTCCCAGGTTCGGCCATCCATGTCACGCATGTGCTGGGGTTTGAAGGTGCGCGGCATAACGCCACCGGAGACTTAAAAATTCAGGATGGCGCGGTGCAATTTCAGAGGGATGGAAGTTCAACTGCTCAGGTGAACATAAGCTCCATTCAGGACATCTTTGTCGAGGATGAAGACAAGCAGGTAGGCGGCACGGCGATGACGCTGGGCAAAACTGCAACTCCGTTTGGTGGAGGGCGGGTGGTGAGCCTGTTCGCACATAAGAAATATGACGTCCTCACAGTTGAATACTTTGACAACAGCGGTGGTTTTCACGGCGCCATATTCCAACTGGACAAAGGGCAAGGGCAAACCTTCAAGAAGGACCTCGTAGCTAACGGCGCGCACATCTCGTCCCCGGACGACCAAGCCACCACGCAAAGCACTCCCGAGGTGAAGCATGAAAACAAATAGAGAAACTTCCCTTGCCGCAACGAAGACCACGTTTAGCCTGCCCGCCTTCCACCGGCCAAACAGGCAGCGCGGAGCACTTGCGGTCCTCGCCCTGTTGCTCGGCGTGTTGCAGTTTCAGCTATTCGTCTCGACTGCGCTTGCGGAATCCTCCACAGTTAGAAAAAGCGGAGGCGCCCAGCCATGGAGCGTGCAGGTCGATCGAGTGGACCCCGGCGACGTCGGCCTTGAGCTATCTTTCGGAGCCGCCATCTACGAGAATCTCCTGGAAGAGCTAGCCAAAACTGGGCAGTTCAAACAGTTGTTCCGTAACGGGGATCGAAACGCGAACGATGATCCCAGGCTCCTGATTCTGAAGACAACAGTGGAAAAATATACGCCCGGCAGCGAGACTCGACGGGCCGTCACTACGGTGAATGGAGCGACCAAATTGAACGTTCGCATTCAGTTGGTAACACGAGAGGGCCGCGTCGTGCTGGAGAATGTTGTCGATGGCAATGTCCGGTTCATCGGGGACAACTTGCGCGCGACTCACAACCTGGCACACAATGTGGCAGTGACTTTGAAACGGTCAACCTTGCCGGAGCAGGCTGACCTGGTCCCCGAACAGGAATCCGGAAAGATGCCCAAGTGGAACCAAGTGCGTACGGTTGTGAGATCCCCGGCCATCCCAATCGACTTGAACCAGGGGAAGGAAACAGGAACGCTGCAGAGAAGGAGTCAACGTGAAGTTAAAGCTGAATTGCGGAATGTTTATTGTCCTTTGGCTGGGGGCGTCCCTTGCGTGGGCCGATTCTTTGGAACTGAAGAATGGCAGCCTGATTAAAGGCAAGTTCATGGGTGGCACGGAGAGTGAGATCAGCTTCCAGGTCGGCTCCTCGGTGCAAAAGTACAACCTCGCCGACATCGTTTCGCTCAAGTTTGATTCCGAAAGGGCAGTGAGTGACCAGCCGCAGCCGTCGACGAGTTCGCTTCCCAGCGAACCGCGGCCGGCAGAGGATGCCGGCATGAACACTCCGGCGTTTGTCACCATCCCGGCAGGAACGCGTATCTACGTGCGCACCATCGATGCAATCGATTCAACGCAGAACCAGGTGGGCGATCGATTTCAGGCCTCCCTCGAAGAACCGCTGCTCGTGGACGGCAACGAGATAGTCTCCAGGGATGCCGGCGTCTATGGTCGGCTGGCGGAGTCGAAAGAGTCCGGAACGTTCACCGGTAGATCGCAGCTACGGCTGGAACTCGCGGCGTTTGTGGTCAATGGGCAGACGGTGCCGATCGTGACGGGAGACTATGAATTGACCGGCAAGTCGCGAGGGGCGAGCACTGCGAAGAGAACGGTCGCCGGAGCAGCGGTGGGATCGATCATCGGCGCACTCGCCGGTGGGGGCGAAGGAGCAGCAATCGGCGCCGGCGTCGGTGCGAGCGCGGGCGCAGGGTCCGAAATAATCACAAAGGGAGACCAGGTGAAAGTGCCGTCCGAGACGCTGATCGAGTTCACCCTGCAGCAGGATGTATCGATACCGACCCGCCGGAATTAGTTCCTTGCAAAGTAACGAGAGAGATCCAGTCAAATCATGCGGCGTCAGCACTGGTTCGGCGGCCACGTAAAGATTCGCCTGCTCAGCCACAGAATCATCGAGTCCGCACTTTCCAGTCGAAGATGGCCGAGGCTTCAAATTGCAGGTGCTGAATTGTTGTGGCTTGAAAACTGACTTTAGGTGCGTAAGCCCAGGCCGCAGGAACTCCTCTCATATCCTCGTCAAGTCATTTAATGCGAAATCGCCGAGCGGCTCATTAAGCCGTGATTTGCAACTAGAAGTCGGCTTCTCGCCATTGAAATCCTTTGGCTGAGATCAGTAGCTCGTGTGCTTTCATGATCTCGCTGTGCTCCCTCTGAAAAAGAGAAATATCCACCTGTTCCATTGGTTATACCCTCGGAGTCGGAAACAATCCTGACGGCCCTACAGTGTTCGCAATAGCGACCACCGATCTCGATGACGGGCGCAACGACACCTGCCCATACCGAAGCCGACTATCCGTTGCATTTGCCCCGGATCCAAATGGCGAATCAACTCGGGGGTGTATGCCGCCAGGCAGACTACTTCTTTTCCGCGACCAGGATGCATACACCCGACCACTGTTCATGTCCCAGCCCCGGTGGGGGCGTCGCGCTCAAAGGCATCACACCCACATTGCTTGCGGCGAACGGATACCGTGCTTCAAGGTAGTTCCGAACAATCTGCGCACGGGCATATGACAAGGCCAGCGCATCGGCAGGCGCCCCTACATCCGCGTACCCCTCGATGACTATGGGGTGCGCGAAGATAAAGTCACCGGATGACAGAACTGCAGCGTCAATCGCACGCTTGCCACCATCGCTTAGTTCCTCCTCGCCATGCGGCCCTTGCTGAAAAAGAGCGTCAGCTCGTAGCCAAACGCGGGGGCTACGGTTACTCGCAAAGAGCTTGCTGCGCCGATATTCCTGTGGGGGTAGGTTGGACAGAGTATAGTACCCACGGTGGTTGAAAAAACCCTTGAAGATGAAGTTGTGTTTAAGGGCCTCCATATCCTCAGCCATGTTACCTGTTGCGACGATGACATTGCTTAGGGATTCACTGATGTTCTGCCCCGCCGTAACACCGTATGCGTCCGGGCCCAAAGCCTGTGCCACGCTTTGGTGAACCTGCCCAATCGTTGCATTGGCCTGAGTCGAAGCAGATTTAATCTGTGTCATTGTGTCGTCGAGCTTCTGAGGGAACTGCCGTTGCTGAACGTCGGCCACGATGCTGCTCACTCCGGCGGACGCTTGCTTCAAGTTCGACGTCGTCGATTGCACGGTCGATAAGGTCTCCCGGATCTGATCTGCCACCTTTTCGTCGCGGAGGAGCATCCCGGCTGGTCCGCGCCCCTCTTTGAGTCCCACAAGCAGATCATTCGCATTTCCTATTGCGCCATTTGCACTATCGAGGACGACGTTGAGCTTACCTCCGACCTGCTTCAGGGATGCGTCTGCATCATTCATAAGTCCGAGGCCATTGGTAAGCATATCGGATATGTTAATGGGAGGCTTGCTTTGAAGAACGGAGTCAGCCTGCGCGATCGCGGCACTCGCTGATCCGGGATGAATGGTCAGAAAGGTATCTCCGACCACGCCTTCTGTATCGACCGTCACCAAAGAGTCGGTTCGAACCAGGCCGTGAAACCGTTCGTCGAATCTCATCTGCACGCGAAAACGGCCATTCGGCGAATTGGGCACGTCGATCTTGACCACCTGGCCTGCATCCATACCGGCAACTTGCACCTTGGATCCCTTGGCAATGCCATCGAGGTCGGTGAACTCGGTATAAAGAAACACGTGGCGCGAGAATGCCTCGTGACGGCTTCCTACGAGGAAGATGCCGAGAGCAAACAACGTTATTCCGGCGATGATGAAAATCCCTACAGCAACATATCGGCTAGGCATAGATTCACTCCGTAATCAGTCTCCGTGCTACATCGTTTTCACTCTGGCTAACCTCACCGACGGACCCAAATGCAACGAGATTTCCCTTGTCCAGTACGGCGACTTGATCAGCCACCCTGCGCGCCCCATGCACATCATGTGTCACGACGATCAGAGCAGTACCGCGCTCAGTCTTGCAGCGCATAAGAAGTTCGTCGATTTCAGCGGCCGTTATGCGGTCCAGCCCGCTACTTGGTTCATCAGCCAGAAGGATCTTCGGTTCGAGCACCAATGCTCTCGCCAGACCGGCCCTTTTCCTCATGCCTCCTGAGAGCGCCGATGGATATTTGGCGCCGTCGCCTTCCAGGCCGACATCGGTGAGAACCCGGTGAATTACGTCGTCGATCTCATCCTTGGATTTCTTCGTAAGTCTGCTGAGAGGCAAAGCCAGATTCTCGTAGAGCGTGAGTGAATCGAATAGAGCTGCATCCTGGAAGAGATACCCAAGCTTTTTCCGAACTAGAGACAGTCGATGTTCTCCCATGCCGACGACATTGTCCTGATCAACCCAGACTTCTCCCGAGTCAGGGCGCATGAGAGCCATGATCAGTTTGAGGGTGACACTCTTGCCTGTACCACTGCGACCGAGCAGGCACAGGGCCTGACCTTGGCCGATTTGGAAAGACACGTCATTCAGCACACGTTTTGTGCCAAACGATTTCATCACCCGTTTGAATTCCACTGCGATGCTATGGGTTTCGCTCATATGGCCGTGTCCGGAAAGAGGAAGAAGATGCACTTGATCAGCAATACGTCCGCAACAATGATCAGCAGCGACGACAGAACAACACTGTTCGTGGCAGCCTGGCCGACGCCTTGCGCCCCTTTATCGGTCGTGTAGCCAAAATAGGAAGAAACACAGCCGATGATGAAGCCGAAAACAGCGGTCTTAAGCGTGGGCGCGATAAAGTTTGACCACTGGAGGTAGACAAAGGCACGGTTGAGGTAGAGAGCCGGCGCAATGTGAGAGGTAAGCACTTCTGAGAGAAACCCCCCAAGGAGTCCAGCGAAGTCCATGGAGAGCGTCAGAAGAGGAAGCGCAATCACGCAGGCCAGCACCCGCGGCACAACCAGAAACTTGAAAGAGTCAATCGACAACGATTCGATAGCGTCGATCTGCTCGGAGGCCCTCATGTTCGCAAGGACCGCACCGATTCCCGAGCCAACTCGTCCCGCGAGCAGCAATCCGGCGACCAGAGGGCCAATCTCGACGAAGAAGCCAACTGACTGGACGGCAGGTATCATCGCCGTGGCCCCGAACATCACCAGGGTGCTTCTTGTGTGGAGAGTCATCACGGCTCCCAGGGCAAAGCCAGACACGACAATGAGGGTTAGAGATCTGTTTCCCACTTCTGCGAGTTGACGAGAGAGCTGAGCAAACTCGAACGGAGGCCTCAGCGAATCAACGAGGACCCGCAGGCTGAAGAGCCCCACCTTTCCGACAAACTCGAACAACTTACTGAGCCATCGCACGCGCTCTCTCCAGTCCTGTCTTCTCATCAATGAGTCGACCGTTTATCAAGAATCTAGCCGTTAAGTAGATGGCGGGAGCGAGAAACACCAGGGAGCCGAACACCCACATGAATGCTCCTGCTGCGGTCTGGTCCTTCAACGCATCGAGTCCGAAGGGCCGGTCGACAAGTGCATAGCTCGGATAGAGCAAACGGCCCGAAAAACACAGAAATGCCGACAAGCCGGTGTTTACGAGATCCGACGTCAACAGGTACGGAATGATCATCCATGAGTTGAATTGGCGTCGTGCCGGCCATGGCTCGAGAACGGGCCACCAAAACAAGACACTCGTCGTGAAAAAGCAGAAGTGCTCAAAGTTATGCCAGTTGTCCGAGGCCAGCGCGAATTCGTAGGCATTCGGAATGTGCCAACCTACATAGGTCAGGTTCATCGCGAGCCATGCACAGGGAAGTTGCGAAAACAGTTCCTGAACGCGATGTGCAATCGAGGACCGCAAGATGGGACCGCCGATCTTGCGCACGATCGAGCGGGGAAGTCCACGGAGCATGGGAACAAACGGGCAGCCCAGAACGATGAGCGGAGGGGCTACAGACATCAGCACGAAGTGCTGCGCCATGTGCATGAACAGCAGAGTCTCGCTGTATGTATCGAGTGGCGAAGAAACGGCCACAAAAATGGCGAACAGTCCGGCGAGGAACGACAGAAGCCGCCACACGGGGAGCGTCTCCGGGCGAGTGCGCCTAAGAGCTAGCCAGCCTCGTACGTAGACGAGACCGGCGGCGACAAGGGCGCACGTGACCAAGGGAGGGATGTCCCAATCGCTAACGAGACTCAGCCAAGGTGTCTGCAACTAACCTCCTTTATGGTTTGGGAGCGGGCTCTGCCATGGCTGCCTGATGGGAGGCATCGACGGCGGCTGGCTGATTGATGGGGCGCAGCGTCTCAAGGAACTGGACGAGTGCAGTGGTTTCGGAGGGGCTGAGGTTCTTGCCATATGCGGGCATGTTGCCTCCACCCTGAAGAACCTGGCGGATCAGTTGATCCTCGGTGAGGCGTGTCGCGACGAGATCCAGAGCAGGGCCGCGTAGTCCGCCAACGCCCGCAATCGAATGGCAGTTGCGGCATTGCTTCGATTGAAAAACGACGGCCCCTTGCCGCTGGAGTGGGCTCGCATCATGCGTATAACGGATGGGAACCGGTGGTCCGCCGCTCCATGCGCTCATCTTCGGGCTCCACGGCGTGAAGGTGCCAAGATGCGTCAACACACCCCACGCAACAGCGATCGCAGTCAACATAAGGATCGCGATGGGACGTCTGTGCCAGCTTTTCTCACCTTCGCCCGCATAAAACGGAAGAGCCACGAGCCCCGCGATTCCAAGCACCGGAGCGACCAGCAGAAATGGTGTTTCGAGGCTCGGAGGAAGATAGGACAACACGGCATAAAGCCACAGGAAGAAGAAATCAGGTTTAGGGGCAGTCTGGATGATCGTTGGGTCCGGCTGGCCGCCAGGTCCGTAGGGGCCGAATACAGCCGCGCAAACGGCAACAGCCGCGAGAATTGCCGCAGAAAAGAATGCGTCCTTCCACACGGCACCCGGCACGAATGGCCGGCCGTCTTTCTTTGTGAGGTCGTGGTAATTCGCGAGGTACGTGGAGCGGCGAACGATACGGCCTGGCATTGGCCATTCGTTGATGCCGAGCTTGAGTACCATCCAGACATGCAGGCAGGCAAAGGCCAGCAGCATCCCTGGAATAACGAAGACGTGGAATGTGAAAAATCTCGATAGCGTGGCGCCTGCTATGATCGGACCGCCTAACATCATTTGGACCGCGGTACTGCCGATGAAAGGCACTCGGCTCGCAATCGACGCTCCGATGCCGAGGCCCCAATAAGCGTCCTGATCAAAACGCAGCACCTGACCCGTGAACGCCATCCCGAGCGTCATGAGGAGTAGGAACACACCCAGAATCCAGGTCAGTTCTCTCGGGAACTTGTATGCACCGAAGAGGAAGACCTGGGCCATGTGGATCAACACGACCGCAACCATGAAGTTCGATCCCCAACCGTGCATCGCGCGCAAGAACCAACCGAGAGTCAACTGGTGATTCAAGACGTTGAGGCTGTTCCAAGCCTGGCCCGCAGAAGGCACATATACCAACGCAAGCAGGATCCCCGTCACAATCTGGAGCATTAACAGGACAAAGGCTGCGCTCCCGAAGACGTACCACCAACTCGCAGTCCTATTCGGGACAGGGTGCAGCGCCATCTCTTTAATTGGCGCACCAAGTTGAAGACGGCTATCAAACCAGTTGTAAAGGGCCTTCAACCGGCGCATGGCGATCCTCCCTGAGTGTTCTCAATCTGAACGAGCTTGGCGGTGTTCGAGAGTGTGGGCATCTGGCCTGCATCGATCTGAAGCGCTCCGTCAACAATCTTGGTGTCGTATGTGAACAGCCCGCGTTCCGGTGGACCTGAAGCCCTACTGCCGTCCGCATAGTAGGCCCCGCCGTGGCAGGGACACATGAACAACTGCGATTGCGGAAACCATCGGACTGGACATCCCAGGTGCGCACAGTTAATTGCAAACACCTGAAACTCTTTCTGTGAGATACGGCGTACCCAGCAGGCGACGCGATCAGTTTCGCCATCCCATTCCCGGCTCACGGGATTGGTGAACTTCGCCAAGCGAGTCTCCCCGACAGGAAACGTGTCAACAGACCCTAGTGATAACCAGGACTTGTATGCGTCGTCAGGTTTCACGGGGGAGAGCAGGTACTTGACTACCGGCACTGCGACAGCAACGCCGACGACAGCGTTAAAGAGCGCGCCGATTTTGAGTAACTGCCACCGCCGCGACACAGTCAAAGGGTCTACTGGCGTGAGCTTCTCTTCCATCGGCTCGACAGGCAGTTCCAATTCACTCATAATTCACCTCTTGATGCTTGTCTCCGGGTACGGCTGGCCGGGGGTGTCGCTTCGTAGCGAATGCAAGTAGGCGACGATGTCGTTTACGTCCTGATCCGTCAAAGGCTGGGCAGGCCGGACCTGCTTCCAATCCGGCTGTCCAAGATCGGGTCGGCCTGCAATGACAATGGTCCGCAAGCTCTGGTCGCTTACCAGAGCAAGGTAGCTGGTGTCGGTGATCTTCTGCTGCCCTTGTTGATGGCAGGAGGAACAGTTCCCCTGGAAGATTTGGTGGCCCTGCTCAGCGCTGCCAATGGTGCTGGAGGAATAGGACGGCATGTCATGCACCTTTTGATCCGCGTGAGCCCAGCGCGAACGCATGCCAGCAACGAGTGTGTCCACCTGTTGCGGTGTGAGAAACCCGCCGGCCGACTCACCGAAGGCGGGCATCTCGGTTCCTGCCATTCCAGAGGTGATCCAGTGCCTCAAAGATGCGTCATCCACGAGTGCCTGATAGTTTGGATTGGCCAGATCGAGCGCAGGACCCCCGGAGCCGTATTCGCCATGGCAGGCCGAGCAATTCTGTTTGTAGAGACGATCGAACGACACTACGTTCTCGGACCGCATGAGTTCTTCCTGGTCGTTCGGCGGCCCGATTCTCCGGTGACATCCCACGCTGCCCAGGACCAAGGTGAGGGAGATGGACGCCAAAACTGCATTGCTCCTTATCTTCATCACTCATCCTCTTTTGGCGAGCTGAACTCTTTAGCTTCGATTCCCATGCGAAGCATGAAGGGCAGGGTCTGATGCGTTCGTATCTTGCCTGACTTTGTCACAACGATGCCTGCGACGATGCCGAAAAGAATCTCGGAGAGGGTGAACCAACCCCATGCGATTCTTGCGTTAAACGCAGGATTTACAAATCCCAGAATTGAATGGATGAGGCCCGTCCATAGGAGCGGCGCAACGATTCCGCCTAGAAGGATTGGTCGCCGCGGCCACATCGGCAGCATCGCTCCGTAAAGCAAGCCGATCAGTATGCAGATTGCCGAATGGATGATCGTTGCTGTGATCAAACCGTTCCAGTGAAAGGCGGCGATGTCTGCAGTCGTGGCGTTCGTCCAGTGCCCCACACCTGCGCCTCCAAGCAGATTCACCGCATACCAAATGCTGTGTTGGGTCAAATAGCCGTAAAGAAGAGCAGGGAAGATCATGATGATTCCCCCGGCTATGCCGCCACGGAGCCCGGAGGTGACGGGATAGCTCTCGACAGGAAGGAATGCTCTATGAACTTCGCTGATCTGGATGTGCGCTACCTGGGTTCTCAGGCTCGATGGCAAAAATGATCTTGCCGTGACCGGGACCATTTCATGGTGCTCATCGGGAAGGACCTGCCGCGCCCATCCCCCTACGCCGCAGCAGACAAGAACAAAGCCCGCAAAGCCAACTCCCGCACTCGTTACAAGGCTCGCAAAACAAAGCGTGACCCCGAAGGCGAGGAGAATCGGCCACGCCGTGCTTGCCGGCATTTCGATGGGTTCTCTTGGGCTCTGTTCCGCATTCCGAATATTGATCACGATTCACCGTCCGATGAGGTACACGACAGTAAACACGACGATCCACACCGCATCTACGAAGTGCCAATAAAGAGCAATTACGCCAAAGCGTTCACTCTGCCGCGAATCGACCCAACCGAACAGAGAGAAGACGAATGTCGCGCTTAGAAGAAACAGCCCGACTACAACATGGGTCGCGTGGAGTCCGACGAGAGAGTAGAACGTCGTCCCGAAGAGATTCGTGCTGATGGTCAAACCGTCCTGGTAGATCAGCTTCTTCCATTCAAGAGTTGTTTCTATCAGGAACACTGCGCCAAGAGTGATCGTCGCAGCGAGCCACAGGGTAAAGCTCGCCATGCGCTCCTCTTCGATTGCTTTCTCGGCACGATAGATCGCCAGACTGCTCAAAAGCAGGCAGATCGTGCCCACAATCGGGACCTCTAAGATCTGCTGAGGTGTGGGTCCGGTGAGGCTCTTGCCCATATAGAAGACATAGGCAGCGACGAAGATGGTGAAGATTGCACTCTCCCCGGTAATCAACGCCGACATTCCAACTCGGCGCTTGCTGGGAAGATGCCATTCAATGGTGTGTCCTGGATGATTGATCGGTACAGAACTCATGATTCGTACTCCCAATCCGGATCGTCGGGGTGCTTCAGGTCCCAAAGTGGTCGGCGGCTATGCACTTCAGGCAGCTCCTCAAAGTTGTAGACAGGAGGAGGAGACGAGGTTGCCCATTCCAATGTCCATGCGTCCCAGGGATCGTCGCCCGCCACCTTGCCTCGCCAATAAGAGACGATGAAGTTGTACGCGAAGATCAGAACCGCTATGCCCTGAATCAGTCCCCCGATCGAGACGACGAGATTCAGGAGGTTCCATCCACGGTCAGGCTGATAGGTGTAGATCGACCGGGGCATCCCCAGCAGTCCGAGGAAATGCATCGTGTCAAAAGTGATGTGGAAGCCGATGACAAAGAGCCAGAAATGCCACCTCCCGAGCGTCTCGTCCATCAACCGTCCGGTCGCCTTTGGATACCAATAATAGATGGCAGCGAAGATGCAGAACACGATGGCGCCGACAAGCACGTAGTGAAAGTGTGCAATAACGAAATACGAATTATGAAGCTGCCAATCCCACGGAGATACCGAGAGCATGATGCCGGTAAGCCCGGAAATGAGGAACTGGAACAGGAATCCAATGCAGAACAACATCGGAGTTGTGAAACGTATTCGGCCACCCCATAGAGTGGCGATCCAGTTGAAGATCTTGATCCCTGTTGGGACGCCGACCATCATCGTCGACAACGTGAAAAAGGCGTTTGAAACCGAAGTCATGCCAACAGTGAACATGTGGTGCGCCCACACACCGAGACTGACGAACATGATTGCCACGGAAGCTGAAACCATTGCTGGATAGCCAAAGATGGCCTTGCGGGAGAACACCGGGATGATCTCGTTCGCGATTGCGAAGGCCGGTAAAACGAGTACGTAAACCTCGGGATGGCCGAATATCCAGAAGAAATGGATCCAGATCAGAGAGGAACCACCGGCTTGTGTGTCAAAGAAATGGCCACCCAGATAGCGATCGATTAGCAGCATGAACTGCGCTGCTGTGAGAGGAGTGATCGTCACGAGTGTCAGCATGCTCACGATGAGAAGTAGCCAGGTGAACAGAGGCATTCTCATAAGCGTCATCCCTTTGCAGCGCATCGAGATGACCGTCGCGATAATGTTGATCGCAGTGCCAAGGGTGCCAAAACCACTGACGATGAGAGCGAGAGCCCAATAATCGGTCGCGTGACCAGGAGAAAACGACCGCTCAGTGAGTGGCGCATACGCAAACCAGCCCACATCAGGAGCGTTTCCCACGCCGTAGAGTCCAGCACCGCCGAGAAAGCTGTAGTAAAGGAGTAAACCGCCAAAAGCGGTCAGCCAAAAGCTAAAGGCGTTCAGTCGCGGGAACGCCATGTCACGAGCGCCAATCTGAAGCGGAACGATGTAGTTGGCGAATCCAAACAGGAATGGCATGCCGACCAGGAACACCATTGTAGTGCCGTGCATCGTGAAGAATCGGTTATAGACCTGTGCGCTCAGGACATGATTGTGAGGATAGGCGAGCTGAAGGCGGATCAACAGGGCCTCGGCCCCCGCGATGAGTAAAAAAAATGTCGAATACAGGATGTACAGGATGCCCAGGCGTTTATGGTCGACAGTCACTACCCACCCGTGAAGCCTCTCAAGGAAGGTGCCGAGCTCTGACGCGGTCGCGCTCGGCTCGATCGTAGCACTGACTGAAAGTGAGTAATTGCTCATATCAGGATCCTCAAGTCACTTCAATGTCTCGAGGTAAGCAGTTACCTCGTCCAGTTGCTTATCGCTAAGTTGCATTGCGGGCATAAGCGCTCCGCGTTTGAAGGTATCCGGTGATTTAATCCATTCGCGGAGATTCGCAGGCGTGTTGTCCATCGCGCCAGAAGCCAGTGTCGTCCGGCTCATGAGGTGAGTGAGGTCAGGACCGAACCTTCCGGTTGCCGCCGTTCCGAAGATCGTGTGACAGTTCATGCAGGCCTGCGTCTCAAAGACTCTTCTCCCTGTTGCCGCCTCAGAATCCTGTCGCGCCGGTTGCTGTTGATTTTTGATCCACGCGGCAAACTGGTCTGGCGTGTCGACGTATACACGCAGCAACATCAACGCGTGCTGTGAACCGCAGAACTGTGCACACTGTCCGAGATACAACCCTGGCTTCTGAGGATCCATCCACGTGCTGTTTACACGATTCGCGATTAGATCGGTCTTGCCGGCTAGTTGCGGAACCCAGAAGCTGTGGTTGACGTCTGCGGAAGTTAATTTGAGGAAAGTCGCTTCAGGCTCAGAGTCGGAGCTGACCGGAATATGAAGTTCGTTCGCAGTAACAACCCCATACTTCGGATATCGAAACTCCCACCAGAACTGGTGTCCGATCACCGAAACGTCAAGGGCTGCCTTGGGCCTTGGTGCGTCCTGAATGGCGAAGATGATTCGGGAAGTTGCAAGGAAGAGAACAACTACAATCAGAATCGGAATCACTGTCCAGGCCAATTCGATTTGAGTACTGCCGTAGATCTGAGCAGGCTCGCCCGCTGGGTCGGTTTTTCGTGCCCGAAATCTCAACAAAGTAATCGCGAGCAGCCCGCCGACAACCAGAAAGATCCCGCCCGTAATTGCAACGACAAAGATTGAAAGATCGAATATCAGATGCGCAGGCGTGGATACAGGAGCAAGTGTGGTGGGAATCCTGTCTTGTGCCAGCAAGGTAGTTGTCCTCAAGAGGCATGCGGTGGCGCCACCAATGGGAATCAAGAGTCTAGTAGGCGCCATCTGCATATTTCGAACACCCTCCACCACAGAAGTGTTGGCAATTATCGATCCGCTCGCCGGAGTAAAACCGATGTCTTGTCCGGCGCTGAAGCGCGTCTGACAAAGTGATAGTAGCAACGGAATGTGCGAGTCGAAATTACATGTTCCTGCTAGGAATGAGTTAGACAGAATCAGGAGAGTGATGGGAATCACCAGGACGAGGGACTGAAGATGCAGAAGGTTGCGACACCGGAATAAGAGCGGTAGCGTCGCGATTTAGATAGCGAGCCTTTCAGCGCTCGGCAATGACCTGGTCAATGAGCTCTTCGATCTCTGAACTTCAGTAACAATCGGCTCTTCGTGCCATGGCCAGCGGTGAGGTGTGCGGTTGAGTCGTACCCGTGAGAACTACTTGCTTCTCCAATTCGCTCGCGCGTAAACCTCGCGAAGTTCCGCTCGGCACTTGAGCGCGAAATCGTTCAGAGGGTCCGCGTGTTGCTCCAGGGCGACTGACTTGATTTGTTCGATGGTCATGTTCTTGTCGTCGTATTTTGCAATCAGTTTTTTTACAAAGCCCTCGGCGGCCTCGAGCACGCTACGAGATGCGAAAAGCCTGATTCGATTCACCAGCGCGTACATCGCCACAATCTCGTCGAGGTTCTCCAGGTTTTGAGAAAGTGCTTTTGCGTAACAACCCGTTCCTTGACGTATGAATTCCGAATAGAGTTCCTCCCGTTGAGCAATTTCGCGATTAGTCAGCTCTCGCCGTGTCGCGCTTCGTTGGATTACGAAATTGCTGAGGACGGGAGTTGAAGCGCCGATGACGGAGCCGCTGAGCGCGGCCAAGACGCTGGTCAGGGTGCTATCCATGGAAATCCTACCTACCTTCGTACACGAACAACGCTGCACATGAAATCCCGTCTATTGCGGTCTCTGGCCGATAGCTCTTTTCAAGTCAGCCTCCGCCAACGAGAGGCCACAATTCGCCTCCAACAAGGATGCGGCTGCGCTTGCCAGGTTCGCTTGAGCCTGACTCCGCCCGGAGCTGAGCGCCGCGTTCTGTTCAAACTGGCGATCAGCCAGCCGGGCCGCCTCCGTTCGGACCTCTACAACCTGTCTTGCGACAGCAACCATCTGCCGGAGTTCATCAATTCTGTCGTAAATGCCTTGTACCTGCACCTCGATCTCGGACTGCAGATTGTCCACGGTTACTTCCGCAGAGCGCACCTCGCTCCGCGCCTCCCGAACGCTGGCTTCGCGGCGTCCACCATCGAAAAGGTCGTAGTTGAGTGAGAAGCCAAAAGTTCCGAAATTATGCGCGAAGAGTGGAATGCCACTTTGGTAGCTATAGCGGGAGAGCGCGGTGACATCGGGGATGTAGGCGTCCTTGGCTGCCGCCAATCCGACTTGTGCCTTTACGAGAATCTGCCGGGCTACTTTGAGATCCTGGTTCTGGTTGAGCGCGATCTGGACTGCGTCAGCTCTTGACGGAATGCTGAGCGCTGCCGCAGCCGCTCCGCGGTCGAGATCAATCGGAGTATTCACCGGGAGCCCAAGAGTGTCGGCGAGTTGACGCCGCAAGTCATTCCCTTGCAGCAGTAAGGTCAGGCTCTCCTGCTGCGCTTGCAGAACGCTGGCTTTACTCTGGAGCGCCGATACTTCAAGGGCGCTGCCGTGCGCCACATCGCTATGACTCTCCTCATCGCTGACCTGAGCGGCGGCTAACTGATCCTGGGATGCCTCGAGCTTCTGTTCGTTGATCAAAATGTTGTAGTAGAGCTGCCGGACTTGCAGCGCAATCGCATCCTGCGTTTGATCGAGCTGAGTTTTCGCGACGAGAACATCTTGCTTGGCCGCAACATTCGCCTGGTGGATGCGGAACAGCTGTGTGAGAGGCTGCTCCAAACCCACTCCTCCTAAATACCCAGTATCGGCGCCTTGGCCGATAACGAGCGACGTCGATGGTATTGGCCCGGTTGACGGATAGCTGCCTAATGCACCTGCTGGTATGGCGACGCCTTCGAGTTGGGTCACTTGGAGTACGCTGCCGTGCGCTTTGATTTGAGGCAGATAGTTGGACCTCGCTTCGTCCTTCTTACTCTGCATCTGCTCGACGGAGAGGGAGCGCAGGCGAACGGAACGATTCTGCTTCAACGCAAGATCAATCGCCTGATCCAGCGCTAATCGCATCGGAGCCGGAGAGGGTTGTTGTGCCACCGCACGCGTGCCGAATATCGAGCTCGACAGTGCAAGAGGCAAGAACAACCAAGCTGCTGAGCGAAGCTTCCAATGTGCGATGGAGGCCGACATCGTAACCTGTCTCCCTTTTTGGAGTGTGCTTCTCATTTGGCCTCCACAGGGGCAGCAGTGACTTGTCGATACTGCGTTGGCACCGTAGACATGAAAGCAACCACGACGAGACATGCAACGCAGCATGCGGCCACGAGAAAAAAGCTGTCGGAGATGGCCAGGGTGAAGGCTTGCTGCCGAACTTGCAGGCCCAAAACTTCCGCGGCACGGTTGACCGCCGTGGGGCCTGTCGAATGCGAAGCAAACGCGTGTCCAAGCCCGAAGAGCCTGTAATCCGTAAGCGCATTTCCAAGTTGAACGTTCAAGCCAAGCACGTTCGAGTGGAGCTCCTCTCTAACAGCGATGAAGCGTCCCATAAAAACTCCTCCCAACTCCCCCCCAAACAACCGGACGGTCTGGAAGAAACCGGCGAAAGTCAACACGTCAGCGGGTCGCGTCAAGGCCCCTGTGTCTAGAACCTCCAGCACAATAGAGCCGACCATCGAGTTAAAAGCTAGAGCCAGCCCGACAGCCATCACAGCTTGGGCTATTCCAAAGTTGGGGCCTGCCCACACTGAGGTGACCCGCGCATCGAGCAAACATGCAACCCCGACCAGCCCAAAGCCCGCTGTGAGAATCAGACGGGGGTCGATTGTGCGCATCAATGACATGGCAGCCACGCCGAGCACAAATTGCGGAAGCGCGACCCAGATCAGCACTGGCGCCTCTTGCAAGGGAAGGAACCCTCGAACAGAACCCAGAAAGCTCGAGATACCTACCACAGTAGCCAGCATCACGAAACGAAAGCTGATCAGAACAAGAGCAAGCAGTAATGTGTTTCTGCGGATGAGGAACTGGTAATGAACCAGAGGATTTGGGAGCAGAAAGTGCCGAATCAACGCCGCGAGGACAAGCAGCACGCCTGAGGCCGTCAGCCCAATGATGAGCGAGGAGTGATACCAATCCAGGCGTTGCCCCTGATCGAGCGCAATATACAGGAGTGCGGCCCCGAGGCTGGCGTACAGGAAGCCCCTCCAACTCGGAGCAGGATGCCCAGGCTGGGGTTTTGGAAGCGGCTGCCAGGGAATGCCGAAGTGGATCAGGGCGATCATCAGGGGAGTCAGAACAGTTCCATTCCAGAAGATCCAACGCCATGAGAGGTGCTCGATAAAGAAAGACTCCCATGCCTGCGCCATATCCGTCGTGAAGATGATGTCCGTCGCATACATTGCGATCCCCAGCAAGACATAGCGCATGGGTAGACTGCGCAATACGAAGGATAGAGTTAGCGGATAGAACGTGCCCGCGCTAAGTCCGGCAAGGATAAGCAATGTGATCACTGCGCCGAGCGAATGGCAAAATGGAATCAGAAAACTCACCGCAGTAAAGATCCATGCACAAGCCAGAAGTACACGGCGAGGGCCGAGAAGTCCTCCCAGATATACAGAAAACGGCCCAATAAACATCATCGACGCGTTGAACGAAGTATTGATCCACGACGCTTCGTCGACGCCAAGATGCAACGCGCCCCGGATATCGGCCAAGCCTACGCTCATCAACCGCCCGGTGCATGTCGCGATCATTGCGCCCAGCAGCACTCCGGCAACCCCGAGCAATGGGTGTGTTGTCAAAGCCGGGTGAGCTTCAGGCGTTTTGACGTCAGGACTTGTCATTGATCACCGTCCGATCGGGCCCCAGCCTTCCCGGTATGAACGACGACTACTGCTGAGAACCCGGGCCGAAGCCGTTCCAGATCGGGCTGCCCTGCGAAAAACACAATCTTGACCGGGACTCGCTGAACAACCTTCGTGAAATTGCCCGTCGCATTATCCGGCGGCAGAAGTGCAAACTGAGAACCACTCGCCGGAGACAGCTGATCGACCTTGCCGTGAAACACCCGACCAGGAAACGTGTCGATCCGAACGTCTGCCGAATCGCCAACTCGCATGTGGGTCAGTTGGGTCTCTTTAAAATTGGCCTGGACCCAAACATCGGTTTGTACGAGATTGATGACCTGAGTACCTGGAGCTACCAACTGACCGGCAAGAACAAGGCGCTCTCCAACCGTCCCATCTGTTGGAGCTGCAATTTGCGTGTAAGCTAGATTGACCTGTGCGACGATGATCGCTGCTTTCTTCGCCTCGATGTCGGCTTTGTAAACATCATCCTTTGTGTTGAGTGCCTCTCGCTGGCGCTTGGCAGCTTCACGTTGACTCTGACTTGTGGCGAGGGCTCCAATTGCGCGCGCAAGGTCCGCTTTGCGCGCCTCAAGCTGGCCACTGAGCTGTCCTTCTTGAGCTGTGGCCGCTTCCAATTGTTGATGAGTTGCGGCCTTCGCGTCGAACAAGGCTTGCTGCCGGTGCAACTCAGTTTGAGCTTTGTCGAGATCAGGCGAAACCGCTGCGATACTGGCCTTTGCGGCATTGATTGCAGCCTGTGCCTGAATGACTCCGGCGTTTGCTGCATCAATCTGCGCATCCTGTATTCTCTTGGTTGCCTGATTGTCTTCGAGCGCGGCTTTGGATCCGGCCAGGGCCGCCTGGGCCTGCTTCAAATTCGCTTGGTAGTCGTCGTCGTCAAGTTCGATAAGCGCTTGGCCTGCCTTGACATTTTGATAGTCACCGACACTGACCCTTCTAACGGTGCCAGAGATCCGTGTGCCCAAAGGCGTCATATCGGCCTTCAGGTATGCGTCGTCGGTCTCCTGGTCAGGGCGACTCCCTTGCCAACCCGTCCAGTGTCCGGCGATACCGAAGAGCAGGCCCGCAGCAGCGAGCAAGACGATCAAGGGAATAATCCACGCTTTTTTACTCATGCCTCAGGGCCTCCCGGCCTCGCTTAGATTCATTCGTCTTAGCATTGTTCATTCAAGTCCTTACTCAGTGCACTCCCAGTACGCTGCAAGTCGCGTCCTGAGCAAGGTCATAGACGGAACTCCAAAGACGGGACAGGTAGAAGTCGTGTTGATGCAACCCAACGACGAGCAAATCGGCGTTCTGCTCTTTCAGAAAGTGGAGAATTGCACGCACCTCGTTACCGACTACAATCGAGCCCTGTGCGAACACCCAGTTCCCGCGCCAGGTTCGCTGCCTTCTCGTGCATTTCCTCGTGTCGGTGCCGCAGCTCCTCCTCCAATGCGGCAGGAACTCCCGGATCAATTACGACTGAAAACGAAGTGTAAGCGGGAAGATCGCCTAAGATGGAAACTGTCGCTAGCTCCGCATTGCTTAAAAGAGCAAGATTAATCGCCGCGCGCAAAGCGTGCTGGGATTCCGGTAGGTCATTCAAGGCGACGATAATCTTGGAGAACATAAGAGCAACTCGGCTCTATCGTATGGAGCATCTCGAAGAATCGCCATTACATGTTTCTGGTAGCGCCCGAAATGCATCCCATCGCAAGCGGATCGGGCGCACACACAGCTCGGTCTCTCGATATGAAGACGTGATCCAGGAAGGGCAGCTACTTTTCCAGTTCGTGAATACTACGCGTTTCCGTCACGTTTCTCCAGTCGCCAAGGAAGGGGATCCGAACAATCTAATGAAATGCTCGGCCCGTTTTTACATCTTGAGTACAAGGAATATGTAATTTATCGAGCTCCGATAGATTGCTACCATCACGCTGTTCACCCGCCGGAGTGTGATTTATTTCCGGCTGGGTCAGACACGACGACGCATACCGCGAGACGCGGTGTGGAGGTCGGCAGTCACACGAACCGCAAAGGAGCTCACCGTGCCATATCGCAGCGTAAATCCAGCCACCGGAGAAGTCCTCAAAACCTTCACAGAGCACACTGATCAAGAAATGATGGACGCCTTGGCCAAAGCGGACAATGCGTTCGTCTTCTGGGCAGCACGCCCGATCGAGGAGCGCGCAAAGATCATCGCCCGCGCCGCTCAGCTTCTTCTCGAACAGAAAAGCGAACTGGCAAGGCTTGCCACCCTCGAAATGGGAAAGCGCGTTGCAGAAAGTCGCGGCGAAGTCGAACTGAGCGCCGCCATCCTCCAGTACTTCGCAGACAACGCGGCGACATTGCTCGCACCTAAGCCTATCAAATCTGCGATGGGAGATGCGCATCTGGAGTTTTCTCCCTTTGGCGTTCTACTGAGCATCCAGCCGTGGAACTATCCCTATTACCAGTTGTCGCGATTCGTCGGTCCGCACTTAATGTCCGGCAACGTAATGTTGTTGAAGCACGCACCGGGTGTGCCCCAATGTGCAGTCGCCTTTGAACGGATCCTGAAGGAAGCAGGCCTCCCGGATGGGGTCTACACCAATCTCTTCTTGAGCAACGATCAGGCCGGAGCCTTGATCGATGATCCTCGTGTCAAGGCGATTGCTCTCACCGGTTCGGAGCGCGCAGGAGAGGCGCTGGCGTCCAGGGCCGGCAAGAATCTCAAGAAGTCTACGATGGAGTTGGGTGGAAGCGACGCATTCATTGTCCTCGACGACGCCGACCTCGACCATACCGTAGCCATGGCCATCCTCGGACGGTTTGGAAACAACGGACAAACATGCATTGGCGCGAAGCGATTCATCGTCGTGGAATCGATACTTGACAAGTTTCTCCCCCGCTTCATTGCCGCGGCAAAAGAGTTGAAGCTTGGAGATCCGCTCGACGAAAGCGTGACCCTGGGGCCGTTGTCATCTGACAGTGCATTGCAGCGGATCCTGCAGCAGATCAATGATGCAACCAACCATGGAGCAAAAGTCTTGCTCGGCGGAAATCGGGCTGGTACGGTCGGAGCTTTCCTGGAGCCTACATTCCTCGCTGATCTCACGCCTGACAATCCAGCATACAAGCAGGAATTCTTTGGCCCAGTTGCACTTATTTTTCCGGCCAAGGACGAAGCAGAAGCGATCGCAATTGCAAACGACTCGCCGTTTGGTCTTGGTGGGTCAATCTACTCCACCAATATAGAGAGGGCCAAACGCGTCGCCAGCCGTATCGAGACGGGGATGGTCTTCATCAACTATCCGGATGTAAGCTGGCCCGATCTTCCGTTCGGCGGAATCAAGAGGTCAGGATACGGAAAGGAGCTTTCCAACTTGGGGCTTGAGGAGTTTGTGAACAAGAAGCTCGTGCTCGTTCCCAATATTCCGGCGGAAGCCCACTAGTCTACGACGATTCTGGAACAAAGCCTGGGGTGACCCCGGAACAGACAGTTGACCATGAGAATCTATGTTGCACTTCTGACATTCGCGGCTTGCTTAGCTTGTCCGTGCGCAAAAGGCGCTGCAAACACGGTGACCTCCTCCTCGGTTGGAACGCTGAAGAATTCCAGAACGACGCTGCAACTCCAAGCCACTTCGGAGCTTTCTCCCACCGGTTCGCCAGCAAGATCGCACCTCTTCCCGGTCAGGGACGAGAAAGGTCCGTTAATGACCTGCATCGCCCCGGAGATCGACAAGAACGCGGACACAGACATCTTTACTGATTGCGCTCTCGCGCCGGGCCGTACCCTGGATGACGTAATGCATGCCTTTGTGAGCACCATTCACTATGAGCACAATCAGCGATCGCAGGAACAGACGAAAGGAAACACCGGGGCCGAGACCGAGACTGACCAGAAGGGTACGCAAAGGTAGCCCAAGTCGGCGCTTGATAGGGTCGAGTACGCGTCCGGCCATTCAATCCGCGGGAATGGCGGTTGGTTTTCGCCGCAGCGCCGGTTGAGTTCGAGCAAGAAGCGAGGCTAATCTGCCAAAAGTTCGGAGTGGGAGATCTACGTACTGTCAACGCCGGTAATCCTGAGCCCGGCAAAGAAGTTGTGAGGAGAACTAATTCAATGAAGAAGCCCATCCTGGTGGTCACGTTCCAGCTCATTAAGCCGGTCGAGGAGCGAATCGACAGCAATTACGAAGTCAGGCGAAAAACCGATGGAACATTATTCACGCGTGACGAGCTCCTTGCAGCAGCAGAGGGCGCCGACGCGATGTTCATTACCCCATCAAACAGGCTCGATGCCGAGTTTTTCAGGCGAGTGTCGCCGTCTGTGAAAGTGATCTCAACCAATTCTGTGGGTCTTGATCATATCGATATGCACGCCGCAGCCGAGCGCAACATCGCGATTGGATACACGCCGGCTGAGGTGACGGATGCGACGGCAGATATCGCGATGCTCTTGCTTCTCGGAGCGAGTCGGCGAGCATTCGAAGCACAGGAGTTGGTCAGAAGCGGCGAATGGACGATCCCACGCGCACAAGCCCTTCTCGGCTGGCAGGTGACGGGCAAGAACCTCGGGATTCTCGGGATGGGGCGCATCGGCCAAGCCCTAGCGAAGCGTGCAAGAGGTTTTGGAATGAAGATCCATTACTCCAACCCGCAGCAGTTGCCGGCAGAGAAGGCCGGAGACGCGGTATTTCATGCAGACCCACTCGAACTCCTGAAAGTGAGCCAGTTTCTTAGCCTGAATGCGCCTGAGACACCGACAACCCACCACTTCCTCAACGCCAAGACGATCGCTCTTCTTCCCGAGCACGCGATCGTCGTGAACACAGCGCGCGGTGGTTTGATCAAGGATGACGACTTGATCGAGGCCCTTAAGAGCGGTCGGGTCGCTGCTGCCGGTCTTGACGTTTACGAGGGAGAGCCAAAGCCCAATCCAGGTTACGTGGAGCTCAAGAACACGTTCTTGCTGCCCCACATCGGAACGGCAACGATTGAGAGCCGAACCAACATGGGCATGGTCGCACTCGACAACATCAATGCGGTCTTGAATGGGACACCGGCGCCTTCACTTGCCAAAGCTTAGCGTGAACGGGAATGACCGTTGGCTCCTCGAGGAGTCGGGTTAAAACCCGGCAGCACTAATAGGTTTATGTGATTTCGGTCAACCGCGAAATATGGAATGCTCCATACATAACGTGATGGCGTTTAACGAAGTGGGGAATCCAGCGGGGTATCCACGAGTTCATTTGCCTTCTCGGACCTGCGGTCCAGCAAGTCGATTCAATTTGAGAGCGTCGGCCACCTATGCTTACGTCTCGTTCCAGAAAGCAGTATTTGAAAAGGAGAAAAGATGAAAGCACTTAGAATTGCAGGAATTCCAGCGATGGTGGTTCTCTGCGTAGCAATGGCGGCAGGTCAGGATGTTGCTCACGATGTGGACCAGGGTGCAACCAAGACTGGCCATGTCGTGAAGGACGCCGGAAAAAAAGTAGGTCAAACAACGAAGTCTGGCGTCAAGGATGCCGGCCACGGGACCAAAGTTGTTGCCAAAGACTCCGTCAAGAGCGTCAAGGATGCCGGCCACGGGACCAAAGTCGTTGCCAAAGACTCTGCGAAGGGCGTCAAAAAGGCTTCGGAGAAGACTGGTGAAGGTATCAAGGACGCAGCCAGCAAATAAGCGTCTTTGAATCCAAGCCAGATCCTGGCGAGATCAGCAGGACGTCCTGAGCTTGATCAAGAGCTTGGTTACAACGGGCTAGGGAGCTTGAGTTTTGTGAGCTCCCTGGTCTCTTGCGGCTCCATTGAATCTATCCTCTGAAATGTCAACGTTGCTGAGGGCAGATACAACAATCATTCCATGCCAAATCCCTCGCGTACCTCCTCTGCCGGTCGAAGCGCGGGGTAATTTTTGGAGCCCTTCATGGTGCATCAGACAAGACGCGAAGTACCGTTGCGCATCCCCATTCCCAACGCGGTCAAAGCGATAATCCCGTAAAATGCCATAGAGATGGACTGTCCTCCCCGAGGTTCGAAGTACCACGAGACTGTCATTGCGCCAAATAGAAGCAACGTCTCGGTCCCCAAGGCAGCCGCAAGCCATATATTGCGCCGTCGTTTCCCGAGTAAAGAGACGAGCTTGCCGGCAAGGAAGCTGTCTCTTTACTCAAAGGGTGAAGCTCTCTCGCCTTTATGGGGGAATTTGTGAAGAGAGACGTGGGCACTATTTTTGAAACTGGAAGACCAGACCACAGAATTGTGAGGAGGGTCCCTTATGCGAGCACTTTATTCTGCGTTTCGCCTCGCCGCGGTGGCGATAATGATCTTCTGCGTTTCAGCCGGTCTGACGGAAACGCGCTCTGCGAAAGCGACGCCCGTCGTCGCCGTCGGTGCACAGTACGATACAACGCACGTCTATGTCGCACCAGATAATGTTGACGCCTTCGTGAAGGCCTTTCTTGGTACGTTTGGAGGCACCAGCACAAAGCAAGTCGTGGTCACCGTCACGCCAACTCCGAGCAGTACAAGCTCGCAGCTTCTGCAGACTCCGGTAGGCGCAGTTTCGCTGTTTGGATTCAAGACTCCCGTTCCGTATCCCTTCGGTGCGGAAAGAACTGGCTATCTTGTCACCGATCTCGACAGTGCGATCGTTTCCGCAAAGTCGGTGGGGGCTGATGTCCTCGTGGCGCCGTTCCCCGATCCGATTGGACTCGATGCAGTTGTTCAGTGGCCAGGCGGAATCAACATGCAGCTTTACTGGCACACAACTAAACCCTCGTACGCCGCATTTCAGACAATCCCCGAGAACCGAGTCTATGTTTCGCCGGTTCGTGCTAATGACTTCCTTCAAAGCTTTCTTGCCTTCTCTCATGGCAAGATCGTTTCAGATGATTCTCACGCGCCCGGAATTGAGATTGGCCGACCAAGTGACACATTCCGGAGCGTCCACGTCAAATCCATTTTCGGCAAGCTCACGGTCATTGTTACGGATGGCCATCTCCCCTATCCGTATGGACGGGAACTGACTGGCTATGAGGTTTCGAGCTTGACAGATACGCTCGCGAAGGCTGAGTCGCTGGGCGTCAGCATTCTTGTTCAGCCATATTTCTCAAGTGGGAGGACCGCTGCAATTGTCGAATTTCCGGGCGGATACGTTGCAGAGATCCACGAGGTAAGTAAGTAGTGCTTCCTGCCCATAATCCGCAATTGGAAAAGCGTGGGCATGCCGATGCAGTGGTCGCGTGCGCGTAAGAACTCGGAATCATCTTGTCGCAGGCACTTCCGCGACTGCGGTTGGCAGTGCGAAATGAAACGTTGCGCCTCGTCCGTCGTTGGAAGTGGCCCACAAACGACCATCATGCGATTCAACGATTGAACGGCTGATCGCCAGCCCCATGCCGCTGCCTTGAGGCTTAGTAGTGAAGAAGGCATTGAAGATCTCGTCCGCTCTTCCGGCCGGCAATCCAACTCCGGTGTCGCTGACTGAGATCAGCACTCGACCGCCCTCGCCTCGTCCTGTCTTGACCGTGAGTACTCCGCCGGTCTCCCGCATTGCCTCGATGCCGTTGAGCATGAGATTCATCAGTACCTGCTGCAGTTGCACCCGGTCCGCTGTGATTTTGGAAGGATCGTCGGCAAGGTCAGTACGGATCGAAACGGCATGCCCGTTGGCTTCGCCCCGCAGCAGCTGGACCATTTCGCTGACGATTCCGTTCATATCGACCAACTCACGTTGCGAAGGGGACTTCGTGTACAGCGATCGGAGACGGTTGATGATTTCCGACGCAAGCGCACCGGCTTCGATGATTTTTTCCGTTCCTTTGCGAGCTTCAGTCACTTCGGGCGGGTCGCGTTGAAGCCATCGCAAAGATGCCTTGGCATGAGCGGTTGTGACCGTAATGGGCTGTGCGAGTTCATGCGAGATGGAGGCGACCAATTCTCCCATCGTGCTGACCCGGCTCGCGTGGGTGAGATCGGCCTGGAGCTGTTCGGCGCGTTTGCGGTCTTCAATGTCCGTGGCCGCGCCGCACCATTTCACAATCTTCCCGCGCTTGTCCCGCACAGGCACGGCGCGTATCAGGAACCAGCGATAGGCTCCGTCCGATCCGCGGCGCAGCCGGGCTTCATAATCCAGCGGTTGGCCAGTTGTCTCGGATGCGCGCCACCGCTTGGTGATGGGGTTAAGATCATCAGGGTGAATCGTATTCTCCCATCCTGACGCTGACACTTCTTCCGGGCTCAATCCTGTGTATTCCAGCCACCCCCTGTTCATAAAAGTGCGATTGCCTCTGGGGTCGACAACGAAAGCCAGGGCCGGCATGGTTTCTACTGCGTCGCGGAATTTCTTTTCTTGCTCCTGGAATTGGTGAACTCGCATTTGATAACCGGCCCAAAGCAGCACAATAAAAACTGTGATGCACGACAATCGGAACCAATAAGTTTGATAGTAGGCCGGGGCGACATACAAATCGATCGAAGTTTCCGGCCCGTTCCACAGGCCCTCGCTGTTGCTGGCGACCAGCCTGAATCGATAAGAGCCCGGCCCAAGGTTTGTGTAAACGGCTTCTCTCGCTGCAACCGGCTGACTCCAGCTACTATCGAAATTCTCAAGAAAGTATCGAAATCGAATCCGCCCGGGTACCGCGAGGCTCAGCCCAGTGTATTCAAATGTTATTCGCCTGGGAGATGAAGGAATGTGAACAACGGCGGCGAGGTTTGCGCTGTTGTTATCGGCTGTGATCGCCTCGATGCGTGGAAGCGCGGGAACTGAATTGGCATCGACCCGGGATGGATTAACAACCGACAAGCCATTGCTGAGTGAAAACCAGATCTTACCCGTTGAATCTGAGACCACCGATCTACTCCGCTTCACTCCTTCAGTACTTTCGAGACCATCGACCTGGTCAAACTCACGGACATCGGCTGATTTCACAACACCAGTTAAAAGTTTGTCGCGCGAAACCCGCAAAACATGATCTGAGGTCGCGATCCACAGCCAGCCGTTCTTGTCTTCTTCAATGCCAAATATTGGTGCGTGCAGAGACTCAGGTGCTCCGCGGGGTACGTGCAGCTGCCCATCACTGAGGTAAGCGAGACCTGCGGCTGTTCCTATCCACAGGATTCCTGTTGAATCCTGCAAGAGGCAGTTAACATCCTCGGAGGGTAGTCCGTCGGTGCTGGTATAGGTTCGCCATGCTTTCCGGGACATGGAACTAACGCCATTCGGTGTTCCGAACCACATCGTTCCGTCGAGGCCTTCGGCAATCGACGATATTGTGTTCGCCGCTAATCCGTCTCTAGTAGAGTAGTTTGTGAAGTGACCATTCTTTAGTTCGCTCACACCACTACTGAGGGTCCCGGACCAAACGGAACCATCACGACTCTGATAAACCGCGTACACCCTGTTTTGTGCGAGGCCGTCCGTCTCCGTGTAAGTCTTGGCGGAAAATGAATTGCCGGAGTAGCGCAGATGGACGAGTCCGCCCTGTTGTCGCCCCACCCAGACATCATTATCGCCAGTGCCGGCGATGGAGTAGACGACATCATTGGCAATCCCATCAGCCGTGACAACCCCGGTTTTTCCTCCCTTAAGCCAACGCAAACCGCCCTGAATGGGTGCGATCCAAGTTCGTCCGCCGGAGTCAACGTGCAATGGCCCCATATTCTGCGATCTTAAATTTGGAAGAGAGTACGTGACGAAGGCGCTTTCCCGGAGTCGCTCGAGTCCGCGCCCGTTGCCAATCCAGATGTTTCCCTCCCGATCTTCGAAGAGCGCAGTCACCGGTCCAGTGGAACTCAGTAATGAAACTCCATTCGCGTTGTAGCGAAACAATCCGCGGCTCGTGCCGACCCAGATGTTCGAATCCCGGTCGCGAAGAATGGAAAGTACGTCGGGATTGAGAAGAGACGATGGTACACCTGCTGAAGTAAGCTTTGTTCCGTTCCATCTCAGCACACCCTTCGCCGTTCCGACCCACAATTCTGAGTTTTGCAGAGGTAGAAGGCAGTTAATCTTGGTGTCATCCCGCCTAGCCGATGCGCTCGAGACACGGCCATTCTGGAGATAGAAGAGACCCCGATGCTCCGTGCCAAGCCAAACCTTTCCATCGTCACTCTGCGCCATGGAGATCGCCCACGTGGTGGGCGTGGTCAGACGATCAAACCAACTGAAGGGAGCTGCTCGCTGGTCAGGTGCTTCGCTGTTCGCGATTCCTGCAGCGCCCGTGGGCAGGACTGAAGACGACAGGCTTCGAAATCGGTTGTCACTGTATTTAAGAGTTCCCTCAGCCAATGAAGAGAGCAAGACCGCACCGGACGTCCCCCGTGCCATTGCCGTTGCGCCGTTCTCAGTCTCGCCGCGGATTAGCTTGAAGATCCCACTGTGATAACGAAAGACCAGGGTATTTTGTAGCAAGATCCAGAGGTTATCACTCGAATCAACTACGAGAGCTCGAACTGGACCAATCCAGATTGGATCAGGCTGGGCGAACTGGAACTGGTGAAAAGTCACACCGTCAAATCGGACCAGGCCCTTATCTGTCCCAATCCAAAGATAGCCATCGGAACTCTGGGCGATGGCCGTTACAGACCCGCCCTGCCAACCTCTTTCAGTTCCCCACGAATCGTGGAGGTACTGGGACCCCGTCCGAGAAGGACCGAGTGCAGCGCCCGAAATAGCGAAACAGACCCCTGCGAATCCGGCAATGGCGCACCCGAGCAGCCAACGCCTCCCAATACCTGACTTACGGAAGGTATTCGAACTTCTCAACCACTACCTCGCTTGGCTTCTGCAGAGGGGTTCTGTCGCTCGCAACGGCAAAAAAGATCATACGAGGTTTTGCCTGACCCGGTCCCGGAATGGCAGAGGTGAACTCATGTTCAGAAATGAGTTGCGCCCCGGCGCCAGAAGACTTTCCGCGAAAAGTCTTGAAAGTTGCCTGTCCAGGTTCCCAGCGCAGGACATACGTCACAGTGCCTGATGGCGCTGCGAAAGAGAATAGGTTCCCAGGGAAGTAAAACGGTTGAATTGCATACTGTGCATTGTTCTTGTTTGCACCCTCTCCCGGGCCATGTACTTCGACGTCCATCTCCCGAAAGCGCTGATCGCTAGCCGAGTCGTCGAAAGTAAACATACTGAAGGCCGCGGCGGGCTCCAGGTGAGAAGTATCACGCACAGTTACCGAATACGTGCCGTATCCGAGGCTGCGATTTAAGAATATTTCTGCACAGGACCACTTGTCCGACTTCTTCTTGATCTGCATGTGGAGCAGCCCGCTCGCATCGGTCCACACGTTTTCAGTATCGTAGAGGTTGTTCATGCCTCCCTTGTCACTTGCAATCATGCGAACAGCCCAATTGTAGCCGCTGAATCTAAGTGATCCGGTCGGGGCAAGTTGCGGCGTTCCAATGCCCTTTACAATTGCCACGAGAGCAACGGGACCACCCTGGGTCGGAGGCTCATCCATAGCCATCGTCGGCAACGGATGATAATCCGGATCCACCAATAACGCCGCATACTCAAATCCCAGATGAGTTTCCGTGCTCCAAGTCGAGTCTGCTTTGATCGGAATAAAGGGGTGATCAGGCCAGGGCTGAACCCACCACTGCCCGGCGTGTGCATAAATAACGATCTTCTGGTTTGGTCGGGCGTTTTTTACTCGTCCAGAGATCGTGTCGACTTTCTCTCGTCCACCTTGCGCCGCTGGCGGAATATGGGTGAACTCGATTAAAGGTGCGGATTTGGCTGTAAGCCAATGGCAACTGCTCAACGCAAGGCAGAAAGCCAGCGGCAGCGATCCGTGCAAGACAACTGGAATCAACTGTCGCAGTCGCATGCGCCCTCCGTTAGACTATGGGGTGCGTCACGTAAAGGCAAGCTGCAGAGTGATTTGTCCGAAGTTTACCTCGGCGATCCCCGGTGTGCACCTTCAACGATAATGCCACAACATCCTGGACGCGCGATAAAGTTACCTACATATTTATGTAATTGCATCTCAATCTGAAAAGGTGTTCTTTATTTTCAGAAATGATTGACTTGTCGGGAATCCGACGAGCCTCGGTCAAGAGAGGAAATGTACTCAGCACTTCGGCCGCGTTTCGTCGACGCACGCGTGGAGACTTCGATGAATGGCAGTGACACATTGTTGAAGCCATCAGCGAGCCCGATTCTGCTCGTGGACTTGTAGCCTGGCTTTGGCGGAGAGACCATGCCTCGGCAGGTCCGGCTCAACAACTCAACTATTTGTATCGGGACACAAATGCCCAAAATCAATAGGCATCGTTGATGATTGCCGCAGGCCTTTACTCGACGGGGATCGCAACGGCGAACTCGGACATATCCGACGCGTCTACTCTCTCTTGATGATGAACACGGTTTTATCATCGATACGGTCGGGCTCACCGGTCTGTGTTAAGTGTTCGTCATTCCGAAGTGCGTAATCCAGAATGGCGTTGCAAATATCCCTGGCCGGCTTTCGCTTGCATTCCCGGAAGATCTGTTGGATCTCTTGTCTATCCTGCTCAGCGTCACCGTCATAGACTCCATCTGTATAAAGGAAGATGATGTCCCCCGGACTCATCAGGGTGATCTCATCCAGGTCAGAAGCGGTGATCTGAGCCGGCCGGAGCATGAGGGAGACATACCTGCTCCGGTCAGGATGGTCCTCGGGGATCTCTAGTCCGAGGGAAGGGAATTGCACCATGCGATCCCATCCAATATCCATGAATTTCCCGTATTCCGCAGAGAACACGAGCGGCGGTGGATGGCCGAAGTTTACGAATCGAAACAGACCACCTGGACGAATCTCGCCATAAACCATGGTCGCGATCTCTCGATTGTTGTTTTCCGTGTCGAAGCCCAATGCGTTTCTGGCAGTGACGGCCTGTGCAAGTCTGAGGTTAATTATCTCGAATACACCTGCCGTTGTCTTTCCGTTGGCGTCAAGTTCGCAAAGCATTGCTGTATGAAAAGTGTCATGAACCGTCGATGCAATTTTGGCCGCAATGCTACCGTGTCCCTGGGCATCGACCCACAGCACCCCGGCGGTGGTATAGAGTTCATGCAGGTTCTCAGCAATTCTCAGTTGTTCTGAACTCTTGGCCATTCTGCAGTGGGCGGCTTCATCCGGCGTGTATTCCGGCCTTGATTTCAACCACTGCACATGGGCGTCTACGGAGTTTCGGGCTGCTAAGCCATCTGGAAGTGGCTCAAGATATTGCTTGGCTAATTTGTTTGCGCGCCCGATGCGGGCATCGATGTTATAGCGCTGCTGAAAGTTGATGTATTCAAAGAGATCCCCGTCCGCATTTGCCGCAGAAATCGAGTTGCCGAACATTTCGATCCCGGCCAACTGCGGAATCACTCCCTCCACTGGCTTCAATCTCTTACGGAGGTACTCGTCAATGGTTGAAGAGACGGCAACTCCGTTTTGACTTGGATTCATGTGAAATCGTACCGTCTAGTTCAGAAGGTGCTCATGCACCTTCTCGAACAGCTTGTGATTGTCGCGATAATCTACGCGGATCCCAATCAGGATGGGCCCCGGGATTTCGAATGCCATTTTCAACGTTGGCCCAATCTGATCAGGCTTCTCAACCATGAAGCCGACTGCTCCAAAAGCCTCGGCGTACTTGACGACATCGACTGGCCCGAAGTCGACTCCCGATGTGCGTTTGTACTTTGGCTGTTCCTGGACGGCCACCATGTCGTAGGTACCATTGATCCAAACCATATGAACGAGGTTGAGCTTCAACCTCACTGCGGTTTCAAGCTCCATCGCAGAAAAAAGAAACCCTCCGTCGCCCGAGATGGACAGTGTCTTTTCGTTTGGTCTTACCAAGCACGATGCAATTCCCCAAGGCAGAGCGACGCCAAGGGTCTGCTGGCCATTGCTGATCAGGATCTGTCGTGCTCGGAAGCTGAAGAGAAAGTGCGCGATCCAGAGATGAAATGATCCCATATCAAGACACAAAGTCACATCATCTGCAAGCCACTTCTGAAGTTCCGCGACGATCCTGAGGGGATGGATCGGATTCTCGGTATATCGCCCTGCGTCTTCAATCCTCAGAACCCTATTCGAGCCAAGCGTCGACAGGAAGCGCTCGACGTCTGGTGCAAGGGCGAGAGGGCCGACGAGGTCGGTCAGGCCAACCATGCTGGCTGCAATGTCTCCCAAAGCTTCGACGACGGGGGAGTAAAAATTATCGACATCCGCCCGCGAGGAATCGATATGGATGATCCGCGCGGATCGAGGATGATTCCATATGGATGGGTCGTACTCAACTGGATCGTAGCCGACGGTGACAATAACGTCAGCCGTCGCCAGGAGTTCATCTCCGGGAGTATTGTCCAGCTGGCCGATACGCCCGGCAAAGCTCTTGAAGAGATCGGCAGAAACGGTTCCTGCTGCCTGAAAAGTGCCAACAACCGGCAGTCCAGTCTTACGAAGGAATGCCCGAACGGAGTTCGCGTTCTCTGGTCTGCTGGCTAGTAGTCCCAACAGGAGGACAGGTCTTTGCGCGGCGATGATGATCTTCGCGGCATCTGCCAGCGACTCACGGCTGGCAGGACCGAATTTGGGACTCGCGGACACATCGAGAGCTTCGCATTTCGCCTCTCCCTCCATAATGTCCTTCGGCAGGTTGACATACGCTGCTCCTGGACGGTCAGACTCAGCTGCCCGAAAAGCATTCGCCATGACCTCGCCAATTGATTCCGGGGAACCTACTTCGGCGCAAAACTTCGTCACCGGCTTCAGGACCGAGACGGCCTGCAGGGTCTGGTGAATCTGCTTAAGGCTCTGAGAGGTGGCGACGGAACCACCGAGAGCCACCATCGGATCACCCTCGCTGTTTGCTGTAGCAAGCCCTGTCGTGAGGTTGCTGACACCGGGGCCCGACGTTGCGATTACCACTCCGGCCCGGCCTGTCAGCCGTCCGATTCCTCCGGCAATGAACGCCGCGTTCTGTTCATGGCGGCACACAACCGTCTCGATCGAAGAAGACTTTAGGGTATCGAAGACCTTGTCGATCTTTGCACCGGGAATGCCGAATACGTGCGTGACTCCGTGCCGTTCCAGAGATTCCACAACAATCTGCGCACCCGTTTTAAAAGTAGTTAAACTCATAGTTTCCTCTCGAGCTCCCAATTGGGTTACCCCTCGTGATTCCGTTCCGCTCTCATCAGGTCGTCACTTGGATCACGACTGAGGTCGGCTTTGAGAAATTCCGTCGTCTCAGGCAAAGAGACATGCAACTCGTGCATCGTACATCCTCGGATCGTTACATCAACCGCTCTGCACTCCAGTACATGGCCGCCTCTTTTTCGGTCCTTGGACAAGAAATGGAAGTGGTATCCGGGGACGCTAAACGAACTCGCAAACCCGGGTGACCAAAGGCCAACGAGGGTGCCTTCCTGATCTTCGAAGGTGAATTCCTCTTGTCCCGTCGAAGCGGCCCTGAGGCCAGTCCCGTGTGGGACAGCTTTCATAACTCGCGTCTTCACGAAGGAAAACTTGCCTTCGACACGAAAGGCGTAGAACGCGTTCTGTGACGAGCGAAGTGCATCGCAAACCCAAACGAGTTTGGAGAAGCTATCGACATTCTGGGATAGCTTGGCGAACTCAGCGCTGAACCGAGTCACAACCGCATAGGGGATGAGGCGGTCTCCCTCCACATTCGTAACCGCGCCATCTGGCCCCACCCGGTAACAAACGCTTTCCAGAACGACCATCTCTCCATCGAGGTCGATAAATGTGCCGAGACCGAAATCACCATGACGCAGCAGCCGCGATACCCGAACCGCACCCTGGTAAAGACCTTCAACGAGCGCCGCCGACGTCGACACTTGAAATAACGTGTGAAGTGGTTTGCCAAGAAATTGTGACAAGGCCGTCGACACAATGTGATCGCAGCTTGTCTTGTCAGTTTGCATTCTCTCAATGAGGACGTCGAAGAGTGAGTCCGGGAGGTTGCATTCGATTCTCTTCACGTGGTGCTCCGTAGCGTTGGGGAAAGAGGAGGCAGCGCCTTTTGAGCGCTGCCTCCTGGCGTTACCTTGTTAGATCCTTCAAAGTCTTGAGGTCATCCACGACGTAGGCCATTGAGGCGCGAATGCCTTTGCCGCAACGAACCGGAGCAAGATCTGAAATCTCTTCTCCATCCGCAACGGGAAGTGTGAGGAATCCGTCGCCGATCCACGCCTGCTCGATCTTGATATCGTGCGGCACGTTTTCGACGAGCTCGTGGACAGCGGGCCTCTCCTGTTTGTCGGAGGCCAGGCGAGGTGAATGTAGCAGGTTCACCACCGGCCGTTGCTTTAGAAGTGAAAGATCGGTCACCGGCTCCTTCAGCGTAACCAGTGCTTGGGCCAGACGACGGCCGCTTGCGGTCAGTGAGCCGGCGAACTTCGATCCTGGTGCCAGCGCAGGGCCTGCTCTACCTGTTGCCGCATAGTATCGGGTCTGAAAGACCTGGCCGAGGCGCTTCGGGTAACCCTGCGTCCATCCGCGAGCGATCGCCGCATCGTTGTCGACAAAGATGTACGGGCAATACGCTACCGGCTTACCTTCAAAGAGGGCATCGACCAGCAGAAAGAACTCACGATACTGATAGCGTGCCGGATCTAGGTATTCCTCATTGGCGCCCGAAAACTGCCAGTCATAGAAGAGTGCGTTGCCATGTCCATTCGACGCAGGGTCAGGCTCCAATCCAGGAGGCAATACCGCCGCCACGGCAGCAGGGTCAGACCAGAACTCGATATTGAGGAAATCGGCTGAATAGTACCAGGGCGGCGGCGGATTGAGTGTCGACTTTCCTTTCGGCGTAAGCGGATAGTTGAAACCTTTGAGCATCGATATTCTCCATTGCACCGCGATTTCATGTAGGGATTGGTCACGATCGCTGTGAGACTCAGTCAGATACTCTCGGAAATGCCCACTGAAACTACCGACCTAAGACCGAACATAGCGCTAATACTATCGCTGCATGTTTCTTGAGAACATTACATGTTCCTAGTACGCATGCCCCCTCTTAAACTTTGCAGTTGATGCCGATGAAGGCAATCTCGCCCTCCGCACAAGGATCAGAAAAGCGCTGAAGAGTTGGGAGTATTGTTTGGCGAAGACCGCTAGAGATCGCCAGTCAGCCGGAGAGATCAACGCGGAGATTGAACTGGAATGCCCGGCGAAATCTGTACCACTTTGAATGAGGCAAATTGGTATAGAAGGAGCGATGGATCGGCATGTCTCTGTCCAAACCACCGAACGCCATATTGGCGGCAAGCGGCGTTTGAGAGTAGTGGTGAACGACAGACCCGGTATCGAACCTTGGTGTTGACGTCATGCGAAGAGTGCCATACCAGCTTCATGTAATTGCCGCAGTTTGCTGGCCGTGTCTAGTCTCACAACAAGCTGGTACTGAAGATTTGAAAAAAATGAGAGTGCTGCGATGTTCAAGAAGCTATTTTCCGTAAACCCTGCACGCATTGGACGGTTCGACGGTCCAGCAATGAGCGACGCAGTCCCTGCCTCTCTGGTTGACGGGACACCGGGTGACCTGAAGGCCGATCTCATCGCCCTCCTGGGAAAAGCGAACGTCCTCCACAGAGCAATCGATCTGGTACGGTATGCGTCCGATGCGAGCCCGTATCGGCTCGTCCCTCAGGTTGTCGTGCTGCCTCGAACGAGCGATGACATCGTCAAGCTCTTTCGTTATTGCCGTGAGACCGGGCGGCACGCGACGTTTCGGGCGGCGGGCACGAGTCTCAACGGTCAATCGCTATCCGATGACATTTTGATCGATGTGCGCCGTCACTGGAATGGCGGCAAAGTGGAGAATGACGGCCAACGCGTGAGGGCACGCCCCGGGATGATCCTCAGCCACATTAACTTGATGCTGGAGCAGTACCATCGCCGGCTGGGACCGGATCCGGCCAGCTCCGCAGCTTGCACGATTGGAGGCGTGATTGCGAACAACGCCGGTGGCATGCGGTGCACAGTGCAGAAAGATGCGTACCACACCGTCTCCGCGCTCACGTTCGTAATGCCATCCGGCGCGGTAATTGACACATCGAAACCCGATGCCGAAAAAAGGTTTGTGCAGGAAGAGCCGCAGCTTGCGGAGGGCTTGATCGAGCTGCGAAAAGAGCTTCTGGCAGATGCGGTGCTGGCCGACCGTGTGCGTCGCAAGTATGCAATCAGAAACACTCACGGACTGAGGCTTTGCGCACTTCTCGACGGTGAAACGCCGCTCGAGATTTTTCGACGCCTACTCGTCGGCTCGGAGGGTACACTCGCGTTCATTGCTGAAGCGGTACTAGAGACGATTCCGACACCCCGCGTGACGAGCGTGGCATGGATCCCAGTTCCCACGATCGATGAAGCGATCGCCCTTGTTCCTGGCCTCGTCGGCCTCGGCGCCTCCGCCGTCGAGCTGATGGTCGCCCCGGCGCTCACCGCGGCCGGTCAGGCTTTTGAGGAAACGCCCGCCTACTGGAAAACCCTCGATCCCAAGGCGGCTGCTCTGCTCGTCGAGATTGGCGCCGAGAACTCGGACTCTCTCGAAGCAACACAACGCCAGGTCCTCGAACTCGTGAGTGCCGCCAGGCTGATCAAGCCGGTCGAGTTCACGAGCGTCACCGAGGCCATCGAGCTCGCTTGGCATGTCCGAGAGGGACTTCTGGGTCTGGTCGGCAAGAATCGCGCGGAGGGCTCGACGCTCATCACGGAGGACGTCTGTTTTCTGCCGGAGCGTTTGGCAGAGGGTGCGCGCGACGTGCAGGACCTACTTTCCAAGCATGGATTCATTCCCGGTGTCGCGGGACACGCAGCTCACGGGAACCTTCATTTCACTCTCGTCGCAAATCTCGGGGAGGCCGACGGACTGTCCCGATACTCGGCTTTCATGACCGAGCTCGTGGATCTCGTCGTCGGGAAACATGACGGCTCTCTGAAGGCCGAGCACGGAACCGGCCTGAACATGGCGCCGTTCGTCGCATCAGAATGGGGTGAGAAAGCCACCGCCTTGATGTGGCGCATAAAGGAGCTCGCAGATCCTCACGGGATCCTGGCACCGAACGTGATTCTGACGCGTAATCCCAAACTTCACCTCGAGAATCTGAAGTCCTTCCCTCAGATCGAGGGGGTTACGGGCTCATCACAATGCATTGAGTGCGGGTTCTGTGAACCTGTCTGTCCGAGCCGCAATGTCACCATGACCCCACGTCAACGGATCGTGGTGCGGCGGGAGATGGTGCGCCAGAAGGATGACTCCGCGATGCTTGCGCAACTCCAACGGGAGTATCAGTACGACGGGATCGAGACCTGCGCAGGCGACGGCATGTGCTCCATTCCCTGTCCGATAGGGATCAACACCGGGACGCTGATCAAACAGTTCCGAGGGCGCGAGAACAGCCCCGGCGCGGAAGCCGTGGCGTTGAGCCTCGCGAAGCACTGGAAAGCGGTTGAACCCGTGGCACGCGTGAGCCTATGGGGAGCGCATGTGTTTTCCTCCGTGTTTGGAGTGAAGCCGCTCACAGCTCTTACCGCTGCCGTGCGAAGTGTTGTCAGCCCGGACCTTATGCCCGCCGTGCCCGGGTCAATGCCGCGTGCCGCTTCCGGTTTGCCGAAAACTGACAGGAACGGTGCCGCGGCAGTGTACTTCTGCGCATGCATCAATCGCATGTTCGGTCGCGATCCCGCCGGGCCTGCCGCTCCCTCACTTGCGGAAACCTTTGTCACCTTGTCCAGACGCGCTGGTAAGCCGCTGTGGATTCCGCCGGATGTCGCTGGCCTTTGCTGTTCGACGCCGTGGAGATCGAAAGGCTATCACGAGGGGCACAAGTACATGGCGCATGCCGTTGCCGATGCGCTGTGGCGCTGGAGCGATGGAGGAGCTCTTCCTATCGTCGTCGACGCCGCCTCCTGCACCCTTGGCCTCAAAGAGGATATCGTGACACAGCTGGAAGGACAGCAAAAAGAGCAGTACGAGAGTCTCAAGATCATCGACTCGATAGCGTGGTGTCGTGATCTTCTGCCGGGCCTGGATATCTCGCGCAAGCTGCAGCGCGTCGCCGTGCATCCGACGTGCTCGATAACGGACCTAAAGCTGGTTGGCGCGCTCAAACAGATTGCGGGACGCCTAGCCGACGAAGTGGAGGTCCCCATTGGCACAACCTGTTGCGGCACTGCCGGCGACCGAGGGCTATTGCATCCCGAGCTTGTCGTCTCAGCGACGCGGGAGGTTCAATTGGTGCTGATTGATCGGCCCTGCGACGCCTACCTCTCGGCGAACCGAACCTGTGAGATGGGCCTTCGGCACGCGACTGGGCGGCCGTATGAGTCGTTTATTTTCCTGCTTGAGGAACTAAGTCGTCCGGTGGCGGGCTGAAGGATCACCCTTATGCGCATCGTCCATTTTGAAACACATGGAATCCCCGGAATTGCAGCGGATGAAGGCTCGGGCTGGCATGGCCTTACGCAGCGGGACAGCGGATTTCCCGGCACGCTCCCCGAACTGATCGCACAAGGCGCAGACCTGCTGCGCATCGGCACAAGCCTCCGGCAATCGCCGACAATCGACCTGAACGCTGTCCGCCTGCTGCCGCCGGTGCCCGTACCACCGAAGATTCTGTGCGTCGGCCTCAACTACGACGATCACCTGGAGGAAAGCGGGTTGAAGAAACCGGCCTATCCCGAAATCTTCGCCCGCTTTGCGACGAGTCTAATCCCTCATCAAGAGCCGATCCGGCGGCCGCACGAATCAATTGCGCTCGACTATGAAGCCGAACTGGCCGTGGTGATCGGCAAGCCGGGGCGCCGCATCTCCCAGGAGCAGGCCCTCGATCACGTGGCGGGCTACTCCCTGTTCAACGACGCGACCGTGCGTGATTTTCAGCTCCGCACACCGCAATGGACGATGGGCAAGAATTTTGATGGCACAGGATCGTTCGGCCCGTGGCTGGTGACTCCCGATGCCGTGCCGCCGGGGGCCCGCGGATTGCGCATCCAGGGCCGCTTAAATGGCCGCGTAATGCAGGATTCGCGCACAGACCAGCTCATCTTCAGTGTCCCGGCGTTGATTGCAATGATCAGTGTCGCGATGAGTCTGGAGCGAGGCGATGTGATCATCACCGGCACACCAGGTGGCGTCGGAGCGGCGCGTAAGCCACCCGTCTACATGCAGCCCGGCGATATCTTCGAAGTGGAGATCGAGGGGCTCGGTGTCCTGACCAATTCCGTGCAAGATGGCTGAGAAGCGTGGAAGGCATGAGCTGCTGTGTCAGTACATTACCGGTTGCGCTGACCCGCATAAGGCCGCGAGTAGAACAACAAAGGTCATGTCGAAATGGCCTCACTGAAACGTCCACCCAAGAGGAGCCAGACCCTTGCCATATTCCGATTACGAATGTTTCCGTTTCAGGTTTGATTCTGGAGTCGCATTCGTCAGTATCGATCACCCGCCGATAAATCTCCTTGATGAAGTTTTGTCGCAGGAATTCGACAAACTCGGCAGACAACTTGAGAACGATGAGAGTATTCGGGTTGTGGTTTTGCAGAGCGCCCTTCCTGATTTTTTCATGGCCCACTCTGGTTTGGGCCGGGTGGGAGCCGCTTCCAAAACTGTGTCCCATACGCGCAGCTTTCGTCTTACGCAGACGATCGGCGAGCGGTTCAGGAACATGCCCAAGGTGACCATTGCCAAAGTCGAGGGACGGGCCCGGGGCGGAGGGAGCGAAATCGCGCTGGCCATGGACATGTGTTTTGGTGCCCTTGGCAAAGCGATCTTCAGCCAACCAGAGGTTGCGGTTGGGCTTGTTCCGGGTGGAGGCTCCACGCAAAGGTTGCCACGACTCATCGGACGGGGACGCGCCTTGGAGGTACTCCTGGGTTGCAATGATTTCGCAGCGGAGCTGGCAGAACGTTACGGCTATATCAATCGAGCTTTGCCTGTGGAGGAACTGACGCCCTTTGTTGAGAAACTTGCTCAACGCATCGCCTCCTTTCCTGCGCATACCATTGCTCACGCCAAAGCGGCTGTCGATTTCGGAGCATATGCTTCCATGGCAGAGGGGCTTCTGGTGGAAGCTCATGAGTCCGATCTAAGTGTCGCAAGCGAGGTGACGCAAGCGCTCGTGACGAAAGCATTGACTGCTGGCGCGGAAACATATGAAGGTGAGCTGGAGATGGATTTTCTATCGAAACTCTACACAATGAGTTAACCCCGCGATTCCGGAGTGCAGTTTGGCAGAGTGCTTCAAACTCTTCAGCCAGTCGGGAAGGACGCTAGGTGCGTATGGACGAGCAGGCGACTTTATGGCCACGTGGAAATGTTGACCTCTGCCGTGACAGTTATGCTCCCTGTCGTAACCAATTGATTCTAGGAGCATTGGTGGCAAAAGCATCCTAAGACATTCAAAATCAATTTTCCGCACCGTCGTGCGTAGCGAAGAAAACCTGCTCCAAACCTTTGCCGAACAACGGCAGAATCGCGGCTGAGGTCTGCTCCTTGTGACCCGCTTGGCCTAAACAGGTGCCCCAACAGCCTGGGCGAACAAGCGGTATAGTGAAGTATCGCCGACGACACGTTCAGAATTCGGGAGTCGGCGTCGTATGCCTTCAGAAACTCGTCGTCGAAATTCGACGAGGGATTCATGAAGCGAAACTCTTCGGATCGATTCGCAGCCTCCAAGCCGATCTGGAGCAAGAATCCATTCTCGACGCGCAGGATGATCAGCCGTCTGGGGCCACGGTATAGCCAAATGCTCTCCGCGCAGGATGAGAAGAACGCCGATGGAGATCCAGACGGGTTCCACCCGCACCGTGTTGAGATAGCGCGGCGAGTGCACTACCAGCTTTATGTAATTCGTGCAGTTGCACGCCGTGTCTATAATGTTCTCTCTGAGGGCAAGAACTTGCGCTTGACCGATTCATTCATGCGAGATTGGCGCCGCGGATCAGCTCAGTGCGGTAAGATTTCGGTCCAAGCACGCTGCTGAGTATCAGAGGTTCCCATCGCCGCCATATGCAACGAAAACTCAAGCTTCGGGCAACTGCGGTTTGTGCTGTCGTCATCATGATCGCCACGTGCCGTGGACTCGCACTTGAACAGGGCCAGCCGCCCAGCAGCTATCTGCGCAAGAATTTCACAATGGAAGACGGGCTTCCTTCCAATGATGTGCATGCCATCGTACAAACCGAGAATGGATTCCTTTGGGTCGGAACTGATGCTGGACTGGCCCGGTTCGATGGGATGCGTTTCACGCCGATAAACATTCGCGGCGGAGTAGCACAGCAAATCCCGGTGCGGTCCTTATTGGTAACCCCGGAAGGCGACCTCTGGGTTGGAACCGATGCCGGCCTAGCGAGTCTACCGCGCGCTGCTCTGGATCACTTCGACCGCGCCCTTGTGACCATGTACCACTTGAGTCTGGGTATCAATGATCAGATCTTATGCATGCACCGGAGCCGAGCCGGCACGTTGTGGATTGGAAGCAGCGAAGGGCTGTACCGATTCGATCGAGGTAACTTCATTTCGATCATCCCGCACGACACGATCAGCCGAATCGAGGAACGTTCAAATGGTCATCTGCTTATCATCACCGGGCACGGATTTGTGGAATCGGACGGGGAGCGAATGATTCCCCATCCCGAGATAGCCCAAAAACTGGGTGTCGCAACGAATGCAATTTTTCACGCGTATGAGGATCAAAAGGGGGTTACCTGGTTTTGCACCAACAAAGGCGTCGCGCGTAGCGTCGGCGGCCGTATCACGAAGTTAGAACCTTGGGGTTTACTTCACGGCGATGCGTGGTGGGTTTACGAGGATCAGCAGGGGAGTATTTGGGTCGTCGGCCAATCGGGCCTCTTCCGCGCCAATGCTACCAGCCTTGAACTCATACCGGGTTTAGAACCAAGGTTTGCCTACTCCGATCGGGATGGCGACTTATGGGTGTGTAATGCGAACGAGGGGCTTGTCCGATTCAAAGATCGCGCTGTCCGGATGTACACGACATCCGATGGACTTCCGAATAACAGAGTCAGTACCGTGCTGCGCAGCCATGACGGAACACTCTGGGTCGGCAACAACTGCGGTGGAATCTCACGATTTGATGGCAAGCGTTTCCAAAATTACAACGAGCGGGACGGACTCTCGAACTCATGCGTGTTCGCTATGGCTGAGGACACCGAGCACAACCTCTGGATTGGAACTTGGGGCGGCACGCTGTATCGTTTTCGAGATGGCCATTTCACGCGGTACGGCGAACAGCAGGGGCTGTCCAGCAACATCGTAGTATGTATTCTCGCCGCACGGGATGGATCTCTCTGGATTGCAACCTCGGCCGGCTTGAGCCACATGCAGAATGGGCATTTCCGCAATTATTCGGTAGCCGATGGGCTTTCAAGCGATCTGATTACAACCGTCTATCAGGACCGCAGCGGCACCATTTGGGTCGGGACCAGTGTGGGCGTCGATCGCCTCATTGGCGACCGCTTTGTGACTGTTCCACGGGACGCCGGGTCCAGCAATGCACTGTTCCATTCCCTACGAGAAGACTCATCGGGTGATTTCTATGCATTTTCAGAGGTCAATGGAATCAGCCGTCTTGAAGACAACCGATTCGTTAGCGTGAACGAGACGCTCGCGTGGGGTAGCATGATCGAGTCCAGCCGGCACGACCTTTGGTTCAGTGGGCGACAGGGTTTCTTCCGGGTTGCGGCAGGCGGTCTCAGGCATGCCGAACAGGACCGCGAGTCACCGCTGGACTATAGCTTATTTGGCCCCGATGACGGGATGAATTCGAAGGAATGTGATGCATGGGGCCAGCCCAACATGGCGATAACGTCCGACGATAATCTTTGGGTAGCAACGGTGAAGGGCTTGGCGAGACTGGACTTACAGCGACTCAAGCCTACCAATCACAAACCCGCGATCTATATGGAAGAGGTCGACGTAGGACGAACAAAAGCATCGCCCGGCCGGGAGCTTGTACTGCATCCAGGCACCTACCACGTGGAATTCCACTTTACTGCCGTCGATCTGGTATCTCCGGAGAAAATCCGCCTTCAATACCGGTTGGACGGTGTCGACCCCGTATGGCTGGACGCTGACTCCACTCGAACCGCGATCTACAATAGTATTCCGGTTGGCGCTCACTCATTTCACATACGGGCCTGCAATCGCGACGGCGTGTGGGATCGAGTCGGCATCGTCTACAGTGTGATTCAGAAGCCCTTTCTTTACGAAACAACTTGGTTTCGACTGAGCGCTCTCGCTGTGATCGGCTTGCTGGTTGCCGGCATACATCGATGGCGCCTCCACCAGCTCAGGGGCCAAGAAAAAAATCTGCGCGACGTTGTGGAAGCAATTCCGGCGATGACTTTCACTTCGTTGCCTGACGGGTCCAATACATTCGTGAACAAGCGCTGGACCGAATACACCGGGCTTTCTATCGAGGAGACTTCAGGCGCAGGTTGGCAGCGTGCGATCCATCCCAAAGATCTTGTGCGTCATTCCGAGAAATGGCATATCTCTCTTACAACTGGACAGCCTTTTGAAGACGAAGCGCAGTTCCGTTGCGCCGCCGACGGGGAATATCGCTGGTTTCTAGTTCGCGGTGTGCCTCTTCGGGACCCGCATGGGAAGACTGTCAAATGGTACGGAACCCTCACGGACATTGAAGATCGCAAACGCGCCGAACAACTCCAGGCCGAACTTATCCATGCGAGCCGAGTCAGCACGATGGGAGAGCTGGTCGCCTCCATCTCGCATGAACTTGCGCAGCCCATCACGGTCACGATCAATCATGCCAAGGCATCTTTGCAATGGCTTCAGCATGACCCGCCCGAACTGACGGAAGTTCGCAAAGGGACGGAAAAAATTGTCGAAGCAGGCACCCTTGCGGCGAAAATCATCGAGCGTCTGCGATCGTTATACAAAAAGGCTCCTCCCAAACGAGAGTTAGTCGCGATCAATGAGGTCATCGTCGACATGACCGGGATGCTGAAAAGTGAAGCCAGAATACACGGAGTATCAATCCGCACGGATCTCAAGGACGATCTTCCAATGGCGGTGGCAGATCGAGTGCAACTCCAGCAGGTACTCATGAACCTGATGCTGAATGGAATTGAGACGATGAAGGACACGGGCGGCACCGTGATCGCGGTGAGTTCGCAATTGGGCGACGACGGCCAGATCGAGATATCTGTGAGTGACATGGGGACCGGGCTGCCCGCAGGCAAGGCCGAACAGATATTCGACGCATTCTTTACGACGAAGCCTCAAGGCAGCGGCATGGGCCTGGCAATCAGCAAGTCCATCGTGGAATGGCATGGCGGCCGGATTTGGGCCAGCGACAACTGCGGCGGGCGCGGCGCAACCTTCCACTTCACCCTGCCGGCCGCTCCTGCGGAAGCGAGCCTTTCCGCAATGCAGCATGATTCGGCAGTTCGCTGAGTGGGTAAGCGTCGTGCCGGTGGGGCGCCGAATAAATCGGCGCACCAGGACAACCCCTGTGGCATAGAGAAAGACAATGGCCGTGGCGATCGCCCCGCCCAGGATCAAGAACCCGGCAGCCAGTACGATTACGCCTTTCCCAATCGGGTTTGACGCCAAGGGCTTCATTTGTGCTCACCTGTGCATAGCGAGATTGGCAGCCCCAGCTTATAACAATGGCAGATGTGCCAGCCGTCTCCGCCCCGACGGCAGTGATAGGAGTCCAGTATGCAGGGCTTCTTTACGCCGGGTCTTGATTTCAAGTCTTCCACCGCCGAAGCTACCCGTTCCCCCGCGCAGCCGAACAGAGTCGGCCTCCGGTTTCCAGGTCGTAAAATCGACTACACCTCCGATTGCGTCAGACCCATAGAGCGTGGAACCCGCGCCGTGCAGGACATCGATACTGCCCAGCGCACCCAACGGCAGGGGAAGATCAAGGTTGAAGTGCGATGTCTCGGCGCTATCCATGCTCAGGCCGTTGAGCAGCACCAGCGTCTGTTCAAACGAAGCTCCCCGCACGGAGATATCCGACAGCACCCCTGCTGGAGCGCGTTGCTGGATGTCAACTGACGCGTCGGTGCTGAGATAATCCTCAATGCTTTCAGATCCCAGAGGATGTTGCTGCGTATCGAGAACGTTGACGGTACGCGCCGATTCCCCGAGACTGATAGGGACCGCGCTCCCCAGAACGGTCACCAAGCCCAATCATCCCTGGACCAACGGGCAGGTCGAGCGCATGAACAGAACAATCAAGGAAGCCACCGTTCAGCGTTATCACTACGACAGACACAACCAGCTGCAAACCCGCCTCAGCGACTTCGTTGCCGCCTACAACTTCGCCAAACGGCTCAAGACCCTCGGAGGTCTCACTGTCTACGAGTTCATCTGTAAATGCTGCAAAAAGAACCGCACAGATCTACTCTCGATCCAACCCATCAAATGCCGGGACTAAACACCTAGGGAATCGAAGACGGAGTGAGCGGGCGCGCGTAGACCGGCCGGGAAAACAGGTCCGGGCGAAAGTGCTTGAGAGCCCCCAAAGAAACTTCCTAACTGCCGGGGCCTCTTCCGATCTAATACGGGCATGGGAAATAGCGACCAGGCGCTGATCCGGGCGGTTCTGGCCGGAGACAAGGACGCTTACGGCGATCTTGCCGCGCGTCATGGGGAATCTATGTTTCGCGTGGCATTTCGCATTACCGAAAATGAACACGATGCGGAAGAAATCGTTCAGGAGACCTTTCTTCGCAGCTACCGCAGCCTCGCAAACTTCGATGCTCGTGCTGACTTTCGAACATGGATCTATCGAATTGCGATCAACTGCGCGTTGCAGGTCTTGAATAAACGCAAGTCGGAGGCGGCAGTGCCGATCAGCGAAGAGTATGACGAAGAGCGTCCGGGCATTCAACTGGTTGACAGCGGAGCCGGACCCGAGAGGCTCTTGCTTGACAGGGAGATCGAACATCGAAGGCACGCGGCCATGGACAAGATGACGTCGGATGAGCGGCTCGCATTTGTCTTAAGGCATCTGGAGGGCCGCTCTACCGAAGAGATCGCGGCGGTGCTTGAAGTGACACCGAACAACGCCAAGCAGGCGGTGTTTCGGGCAGTGCAAAAGATGCGCCGGTCGTTAGCCCCGCTTTTGGGGCGCCGCCTTGGGGTGAAGTCATGAGCCACTTAACAGAAGAACAACTCGTCGAGCACTACTTTTCCGAGGGCGCGAACCGGGTTGTAGCAGAAACGCATCTTCGCATTTGCAGTCGATGCGAACAGGCGTACGAAGAGATTTCCAACGCTCTCGCGGTCCGAGCACCGGAGCCGCCGGCCCGTGAGCCCGGATATGGAAAACGAGTCTGGCAGTCCGTTGAGGCGCCGTTGCGGCCCTACTCGGAAGGATCGAAACGGCGCTACCTTTCCTGGCCTCGCCTCGTGCTTGCCGGCGCCTGTCTGCTCGGTCTTGCCGCGGCATTCCTCGGGGGATCGCTCTGGCAACGGTGGCGCACCCATCCATCGGAGGCAGCTAATCCGGTCCAGGCAAAGGAGCGTGTCGTTCTCTTCATCCTCGACGATCATCTCGACCGATCTGAGCGCCTGCTTGTCGAACTCAGCCACGCGGGTGGGGAGATCGGCGACCCGGACGACTCGTTCCAGGCCGACTCGCTGCAGGCCGAAGCCAAGCAGCTGCTGCCAGACAACCGGCTCTACCGCCAGGCGCTCTCCGGCGGAAGCGATCCCATGATGGCCGCTGCGCTGGACCACCTGGAACGCGTTCTTCTCGAAGTGGCGAATTCGCCGGACAAGTTGAACAGTGCCGACATTGCGCGCATCGAGCGGGAGATGAACACGGATTCACTGCTATTTCAGGTGAGAGTACTTCGCGCAAGAAATTCACGTCAGGGAGTGAAGGTTGAGTCTTTACGAAAAGGAGCATCGATCTAAATGAGAATGAATCGATGGATTTGTATTGTGGGGTTGTGTGGAGCTCTCGCGCTTTCTGCGGCTCCGGCTGCAAGATCTGCCGCACTATTCTACGACGCCAGCTCGCTTGCAGATGACGCGCTCGCAGATGACGCGCACGAGGATCAGCTTTACTCCGACGCGACAAAAGCAATCAATGAGGGCCGATGGTCAGATGCCGAGCCGCTGCTCGACCAGGTGTTCAACCTGCACGGGCGCAGGTCGGACGCAGCCGTCTACTGGAAGGCATACGTCAAGAACAAGGAGGGCCGTGCGTCCGATGCTCTCGAGGCCTGTGCGACTCTGCGCCAGAACTACCCGCAAAGCAACTGGCTGAAGGAGTGCAGCGCACTTGAGATAGAGATAAGGGGCAAGAGCGGCAGTCCCGTTCAGCCTCAGGCGGAGGAGGACGAAGATCTCAAGCTGCTCGCCTTGAACTCCATTATGGAGGGCGATAACTCGAATGCGTTGCCGATCCTCCAGCAGATCCTCGAAGGGCAGCACTCCGAACGGCTCAAAGAGCGAGCCCTCTTTGTTCTCGCACAGAATCAATCGAAGCAGGGGCAGGAGCTGCTGGGTCAGATCGTGCGTGGAGAAAAGGACCCCGGCCTGCAAATCAAGGCACTCCGCCTCCTGGCCGCTGCACAGGGATCAAACGCCGCCTCAACCCTTGAGAGCGTCTACGGCAAATCCAGCGATCCCTCCGTGAAAAGGGCCGTCCTGGACTCCTACCTTGTCATGAACGATCCGGAGAAGCTGGTGCAGGTCGCCCAGCATGAATCGGATCCCGAACTCGCTCGTCATGCGGTCAACGAGCTCGGAGCAATGGGCGCAGTCTCGCGCCTTTCGGAGATCTACAATGCGACCTCCAGCAAAGACGTGAAGTCGGCCATCCTCAACGCGTATGTTGCCGCGGGCAGCAAAGGAGCGGATGCACTGGGCACCATCGCCTCCAGCGAGCAGGATCCCGATCTCCGGCGCAAGGCGATCCGCAATATGGGCCCCTCTGGAGGATCCTCGGCGATCCCGGCGCTTCTCGCAATTTACTCCAAGAGCAGTGACGAGGAATCGAAGAAGGCCGTGACCGATGCATTGTTTGTGGCCGGCGACGCCCACGATCTTGTGGCCCTGGCCCGCAGCGAGAAGGACGCTGAGGCGAGAAAGAACATCGTCGGCAAGCTTGCTGTAATGCACAGCAAAGAAGCCACCGACTACATGCTGGAACTTCTCAACAAATAGGAGGGTGACCATGACTAGATCGATAAATGGATCGATCACCGCGTTCCTGCTCATCGCATTCGCTGCGGCCTTGCCGGCGCAGCAACCGAAGGTAAGCGATACGCAATTCAAATCCGAGCCAGTGGAGCAGAATCTCGCTGCAACGGTGGATCGAATGCGTCACTCGAACGAGCAGCTCTGGATCGGGTATGAGGTCCCGGCTCTCGCGGGCGCGCATTTGACCACATGTTCCGATTGGTCGGATTCCTCGCAGGCCGAGGATGATTGCCGCGGTGAGTATCGGCTGGAAGACGAACGTGGCATGCATAGCAGCAGCAACGGACAGGCCCCGCAAAATGTTAATGTCCTTCTTCGCTTTGACAAAGGGAGCCCGGTCAAGGTCAGGGCGGTTGCGGCGGGATGTCACCTCAACGCCGGCGGCGTCAACTTTGACTGGATCGCTGGGGTCAAGCCGGAAGAGAGCATCGCATTCCTCGCCGGCCTGGTCAATCAGACGCCCGAACATTCAAGGACGGTTGAGGGCGCGCTCGTGGCCATCTCCTTTCATGCCGCGCCGGAAGCCACGCGCTCGCTCGAACAGATCGCCTCGTCTTCAGCGTCAGAACATACGCGCGAGCAGGCTGCATTCTGGCTCGGCGTCCAGCGCGGGCATGACGGTTTCGTGGCGCTGAAATCGCTCGAGCAAAAGAGCGCGGACGATGCGCGATTCCGTGAGAAACTAACATTCGATTTCTCCCAGAACTCAGATCCCGGCGCCGAGGACGAACTGCTTCACATGGCCAAGTTCGACTCGGAGGCGAAGGTCCGCGGGCAGGCACTTTTCTGGATCGCGCAGAAGGCTGGGAAGCGGGCAACCGGGGCACTCACCGATGCCATCCAGAACGATCCTGAGACCGATGTGAAAAAGAAGGCCGTATTTGCCTTGAGCCAGTTGCCGAAGGATGAGAGCGTCCCGCAACTGATTCACGTGGCCGACACAAACTCAAATCTGACGGTTCGTAAAGAGGCATTCTTCTGGCTCGGTCAATCCCAGGATCCCCGTGCCCTGGCCTATCTCGAGCAAGTGCTTAAGAGATAAGGGGCGCAGCGCCCGGCCCTTTCTGGACCACTCTTGTATCCTGGATTCGCTCAGAAAAACCGCAAAAAATTTACTTGCGCTTCCATCGATCTTGTGTGTTACAGTGAGTAACATTATGAACGGTAACACTATCCCGCCTCACGATCCGGCCGAACTGGGCGAACTCGAACGCGATGTTCTGCTCATTGTCTGGCGCCATGGCAATGCCACCGCGGACAAGGTGAGAGAAGACCTCGACCGTCCGCTCAAAGGCTCTACTGTGCGCACCGTCCTTCGCCGCCTGGAAGAAAAGGGATATCTCGCGCACAGCGTCGACGATCGCACCTTCGTCTACCGTCCTGCCGAGTCGCGCCAGCGCGTCGCTGGCAGGGCGGTCAAGCGCGTCGTGGACTGGTTTTGCGAGGGCTCGGTCGAAACGC
>Ga0182024_10001686_pt1 | contig 56102 bp, 50 predicted proteins | sample P32metaG_FD_120480 | JGI IMG/M metagenome (GOLD analysis project Ga0182024, IMG submission 120480) | Permafrost microbial communities from Stordalen Mire, Sweden - P3-2 metaG (Illumina Assembly) | ecosystem: Environmental > Terrestrial > Soil > Wetlands > Permafrost | place: Sweden: Stordalen...
GCTGCGGAACTTATTCTTCGGATTGTGTTTCGAAAGCGTCTTGGTGATCGCCGCCGTCAGCGTCGTCTTCCCGTGATCGATGTGACCAATGGTCCCCACGTTCACATGCGGCTTATTACGATCAAATTTTTCCTTCGCCATATAATTACGATCTCCCGTTTCCCCGCTTACGCTGCGGGATTATTTCGCTTCATGATCTCGTCGGACGTACTCTTGGGCACTTCCTCATATTGACCGAAGTGCATCGTAAACGCGCCGCGTCCCTGCGTGCGGCTGCGGAGCTCCGTCGCATAACCGAACATTGTCGACAGAGGAACCATTGCCTTGATAATCTGCGTCGAACCCAGAATTTCCGTGCCTTCCAAGCGCCCTCGCCGGGAAATCAGGTCGCCGTTCACCGGACCCATATATTCGTCCGGCACCACCACCTCGACCTTCATGACGGGTTCCAGAATTACTGGCTTAGCCTTGCGAGCAGCTTCTTTCACGCACACCGAACTGCAAATCTTGAACGCCATTTCGGACGAATCGACATCGTGATAATCGCCGTCGTACACAACCACGCGCACATCCGACATCGGATAGCCGGCCATGATCCCGTGTTCCAGCGCTTCGACCACGCCCTTTTCCACCGCCGAAATGAATTCTTTCGGAATGCTCCCGCCCGTCACTTCGTTGACGAACTCGAACTCGCCGCCCGGGAACGGCTCCACGCGCAGCTTGACGCGCGCATATTGACCCTTGCCGCCGGTCTGTTTCTTGTGCGTGTGATCGGCCTCGGCCGTGTTGCGAATCGTCTCACGATAAGCCACCTGCGGCTTGCCGACGTTCGCGCCCACGTCAAATTCACGCTGCATGCGCTCGACAATGATTTCAAGGTGCAGCTCGCCCATGCCGGCCAAAATGGTCTGCCCTGTGTCGGGATCGGTCGAAACCTTTAGCGTCGGGTCTTCCTGAACCAGCTTGGCGATCGCCATGCCCAGCTTCTGTTGATCTTCCTTGGTCTTCGGCTCAATCGCCAGTTGAATGACAGGCGTCGGGAAGTCGATCGCTTCCAGAATAACCGGGTGCTTCTCGTCGCAGATTGTGTCGCCGGTAGAAACAGACTTCAAGCCAACCGCCGCCGCAATATCCCCGGCCCAAATTTCCGTAATGTCTTCGCGCTTATTGGCGTGCATCTTGACCAGACGGCCAATGCGTTCCTTGCGCCCCTTGGCGACGTTGTAAATGGACTCGCTAGCCGATAAATGGCCGGAGTACACGCGAATGAACGCCAACTGACCGACAAACGGGTCGGTCATGATCTTGAACACCAGCGCCGAAAAAGGCTCCGCATCGCTCGCTTCGCGAATCACCACGACTTCTCTATTGTCGACGTCGTGGCCATGCATCGGCGGCACATCGAGCGGCGAAGGCAGATAATCCACCACCGCATCGAGAAGGTTTTGCACCCCTTTGTTCTTGAACGCCGTGCCGCAGATGACCGGAAAAATCTTTTGCGCGATGGTCGCCTTCCGAACGCCCGCGCGCAACTCGGCTTCCGTGATCTTCTCGCCCTCAACGAACTTGTGGAACAAGGCGTCGTCGGACTCGGAAACCGCCTCGACCAGTTTGTCGTGATACTCTTTCGCCTGCTCCGCGTATTCCGCTGGAATTTCGACATCGTCGAACTCCGCGCCCAGCGTGTCGTCGCGCCAGATGCGCGCGTTCATTTTCACCAGATCGACAACACCCAGGAACTTGTCCTCAGCTCCAATCGGAAGCTGAATCGCCACCGGACGGCATTTCAAGCGATCGATAATCGTATCGAAGGAACGAAAGAAATCCGCGCCGACACGGTCCATTTTATTAATGAAGCACATGCGGGGGACATGATATTTATCACCCTGGCGCCACACCGTTTCGGTCTGCGGCTGCACCCCGGCCACCGCGTCAAACACCGCGACAGCGCCGTCCAAAACACGAAGGCTCCGCTCGACTTCCGCCGTGAAATCGACGTGACCCGGCGTGTCGATAATATTGATCGTGTAATCCTGCCACTGGCAGGTGGTTGCGGCCGAAGTAATCGTGATGCCGCGCTCCTGCTCCTGCTCCATCCAATCCATAACCGCCGTGCCCTCATGCACTTCGCCGATTTTGTAGGTTCGGCCAGTGTAGTAAAGGATACGTTCGGTCGTGGTGGTCTTGCCGGCATCGATGTGAGCCATGATGCCGATATTTCGCATTTTCTGGAGCGGAACGGTGCGAGCCATAACAATTACCAGCGGTAGTGCGCGAAAGCTTTGTTCGCTTCCGCCATACGATGTACGTCGTCCTTTTTCTTAATCGCGCCGCCGCGCAGATTCGCCGCGTCGGATAGTTCGTTCGCCAGCTTTTCCGGCATGCCCTTTTCGGGGCGTGTCCGGGCATTAATCAGAATCCAGCGGATAGCCAGGCTGGTCCGGCGATTGTTCGGAACTTCCACCGGCACCTGGTAGTTGGCGCCGCCCACCCGGCGCGTCTTCACTTCGAGCAAAGGCTTGCAGTTCTCGACAGCCTTCTTGAACAACTTTAAAGGATCGTCGCCGGAGCGCTCCTTGATCTTGTCCATCGCCCCATAAAAAATCTTCTGCGAGACGGCCTTTTTGCCATCCCACATCATCGAATTCACGAATTTCTCGGCCAGCGTCGAGTTGTACACCGGATCCGGCGTAATCTCACGCGCTTCAGGTCTGTGTCTGCGTGGCATACGTTCCTCTTAGGATTTCGCAGCCCCACCCTTGGGCCGCTTCGCACCATACTTAGAACGGCTCTGCTGACGTCCGCTGACGCCGGCCGTATCGAGCGTTCCGCGCACCACGTGATAGCGCACACCGGGAAGGTCCTTCACGCGGCCTCCGCGGATCAGCACAATCGAGTGCTCCTGCAAATTGTGTCCCACGCCTGGAATATAAGTGGTGACTTCGATTCCGTTGGTGAGTCGCACGCGGGCCACTTTACGCAGCGCCGAATTCGGCTTCTTCGGGGTCGTAGTGTACACACGAGTACAAACTCCGCGCCGCTGCGGGCAAGCCTGCAGAGCGGGACTCGCCGTCTTATAACGCGTAGGGCGTCGCCCTTTGCGCACGAGCTGGTTGAACGTCGGCAACTTACACTCCAAGAAAAGTTGTTGAATCTACCCGGAAGTAAGCAAACTACGCTTATTCCGAAACCTGCGAGGGTAGTAACTTCGGACTAGTCCATACCGAACCGGCGTAGAAACCGTTCCAGCAGCGGGACCGGCCCCCGGCCGGACTTCCCTAACGGAAAGTGGTAGCACAGGAGCAGAAGATCAAAACTCGCGAAACCTTTATGAGAATACAGGATCGGCAGGTAAGTTGTCAAATTAAGGTCGATTAAGGTAGTGGGTCCATTTGAAGATGTAGGGATTTTAACAGTCCTAATTTGTGATAAAAACGGCGAAGAACCGCAAATGCAACGATCCCAATCAACCCCGTGAATACCGCCGATGGCTCAGGCGTATCCTGGAGGACAAACGTGCTCTGGAATCTCGGGATGTTGGGGTCGGCAGAAAGCAGTAGTACCGACGTAAAATCGGAGTATACAGAGACTTCGGCTTGGGCCAGCAATGCGCCCGGCTGTGGGAAGCCACCGGGACCGCCAAAGAACACAATAGCGAACACCTGCACTGTTCCATCTCCGCCACCGAGGTTCGTGAACGCTCCAATGCCGGTGATTCCATCTATAGTCGCGGAGCATTGGATCGTAGGGACGACGGTATATCCTGTCAGACATTGGGACGTATCGGCGCTGAATCCGAATGTCGAACCGATAATAGGTATAAGTCCTGGACCGAGCGCCGCCAGCGCATTGTCCGCGTTGATATTGCTCACGCCAATTGAAACTGAGTCGGTGCCATTTGAGCCGGAGGCCGATAGCGCCAGCCCGAGGCTGCCAACCATTCCTTCGCCTATCTCGCCTGGATCCGGATCGTAGAAACTCCCGGAGCCGGTTAGATTAATCGGCCCAACATAGAGCACACTTGCCATGCATAACGGCGACACAAGCAGCAGCAATAGCGCGGAGAAAGATCGCATCGGAGTCTTTGACGCTTTCTACGGGAGAGCACCCGTGTGGAAGAGCATATCAGATCTGACACAATTTCAGGATATTTAATATATACCGGCAGACGAAAGTTAGGCGAATTCATTCTTACTTGGGCGGAGCGTTGCGGTACAATGGAAGCGACTGCGGCGTTACCGATCCCCAAGATGTCGTATGGGATCGGTAACTGGATCGATTGGTAGTGCTGACAGTGACAACTCCAGCCTATCGAAAAATCCAGCCAACGTCAAGCGTTATAAGTGTGTTCAAAGGAAGAAAATATGAAAAACCAATCTATTGTTAACCTTACAACAGCGTTGCTCATACTGGCCGGAATTTCGGTCTGCTCGACGGCGCTCGCGCAACCCCCTACTAAAGCCTGCGTCACCCCAGCTTCGCACTTCAGTTTTACGGTCAGCATTTCAGGGCCAGAGGTGCGGCAGGTGAAGAATATTGGACTTGCGTTTGACCAATCTCCATCCGTACCGCCCGTTCCAGGACAAGAAGCGTTTATGAAGAGCTTTGGCAGTCAAAGCACAATCAATACTTCGACACCAGGGGTGTTCAATGTCACCGTCCTCGTTCCAGAGTATGTAGCCGATGGAGAGTATAAGATAACCCGGATCAGCGTGGATAACGGCACGATCTCGCTCTCTTTCGCGCCGCCTAGTTTCACTCCACCAGATTCAATTGCTGTGTGCAATTCGAAACGCTTTGGACCGCTCAAAATAGATGGTGTGGTAAGAAACCCTTAGGGTGCTGGTTGCGGCTTCGGGCATTCAACGTGAACGAAGACGCCGCTCTTGCTCTCTGGGTAGACGGTTAAGATCGCCCCGTCTGCGATCTTGGCTGCCACGTATTGACCGATCTCAATTGGCGTAAGTTTCGTGCGCTCGCCGACGTGTAGGTATCCGTATGAGCCAGCTTTGCATGTAGCCGAGCGTAAGGGGGGTTCCCCTTGCACCGTTATGGATTCAATTCGATACTGCTGGGCAAAGATGATCCCGGCGACCAGTGTTAGCAGAAAGATTCGCTTGAAACGCATTTGAGCACACTCCGTGTGTTAGAATTCAAATGCGCGACCAACCAAACGGCCCGACTGCGAATCAGGCCGTTCTGCTTTGAGCATAGCACGCGGGGTTAGAATTTCAACCCCTTCCCTCCAAGTGCGTCCCCGATCTGGCTGTAGGACTGCTCAATCCGGCGGCGGTTCTCGGCCTTCTTTTCCTCGAAGAGTTCAGCGCGATATTCTTCGAGCAGCTTTATCAAGTCGTTGATATCCCAGAGGCGCTCCGTGACGCCAGCCGCCATAGCTGGCGTCACGCGAAGCGTCGTATGGATGCGCACGAAATTGTAGTACATGAAGTAGAGCGAAACTGCCGCCGTGTGATTTTCGAGCTTCTTGGAAAACGCATTCGTGAGGCGCGTGAACCGGCGCATTCCCATCCGCATGTTGAGATTCTGACGCTCCACGTAGGACGTGCTGATCTGCTTTTTGTCGGGATTGCCGATCACGCGCTCCTTGCGGCACCCAACGCATTCTGCGGGGCTGTAGCGCTTCTCTGCCTCTGCCGACTCCCCGTAGATCTTCACTAGCATCGCGTAGTCGATATTCGCGCCGAAGGCGGCTTCCACGGCGTTTGCATAAACATGGTGTCCATCGGTGGTTAGCTGGATGCGATTGGCGAGACGGCTTGCAAGATCCTGCATGAACTCAAGGGCCGCGTCCGCTCCGCGATTGCCGACCATCCAAGTGCACATCAGCTTGGTATCCGCATCCAGCGCCGTCCAGGTCCACACGCTGCCTACTCCGAACTCATTCTTTCGATCTGCCGGAACGTTCTTATCCTTGGCCCCAACAAACGCCCAAATCTCATCGCACTGAACGTTTTTGCAAGAGAGATTGCGGAGGGCCTGATCCTGAAAGCGGGCGCAAGCGAAACCAGCATCAATGAGTAGGCTCGCTACCGTATTCTTTCCGACGCCAAACATCCGCGTGATCGATCGAATCGAGCTTCCCTCGCACAGAGCGGTAAGCACTTGGGCTTTGGTTTTAGCGTCCAGGACCTTCATATGAACTAGTATGCTTGAGAGAAGATAAATAGTCAATAGGGAACTTAGATCTTTTAGTTAAAAAGTTAGATCTTTCTATGCTAAAGTTGGACCGTGAGCCGAGATAACATCGACGATCTCATGGCTAGGTCTAAGGTTTTGGCCCACCAAGCCACGACCGTCTTCAAGCCCCGAACCCCAATAACAACCAAAGACCTATTTGCGGGTCGATGGGGAGAACTAACCGAAATATCTGATGCGGTGCGCCAAGCCGGTCTTCACGTCGTGATCTACGGAGAGCGCGGCGTTGGGAAAACGTCGCTGGCGAATGTTGTCAACCCCACGCTCTGGGCCATGGATTCGTATGGGAAAGACGAAGACGAGGTCCCGCGCCGCCTAGTCGTAACGGCCGTCGCAAACAGTGGTGATTCGTTTTCCAGCATTTGGCATCGACTCTTCAAACAGATCCAGTGGGGAAATCCAGATCCAGAAGCCGACGATTCCAAGACCGTATCCACACAAGAACGCTTCTTGCTCCCCCAGCAACTCGGCATTGATGACGTGCGGATGGTGCTGTCTCAGGCACCTGGAACTGTGTTCATCATCGACGAGTTCGACCAATCACCTCGACCTATCTCGAAGGATTTTACCGAGCTAATAAAAGCTCTGTCGGATCTAAGCGTAGATTGCACAGTGATACTGGTAGGCGTTTCTGAAACTGTCGAGAACCTCGTCGCCGATCACGCCTCGATCAATCGCGCCATTGCTCAAGTCCGATTAAAGAGAATGAAAACAGAAGAGTTATCGGTAATCCTAAAGAACGCAGAGAAAACTCTCAAAATACAATTTGCGGACGACGCGGCAAAGTTGATCGTTCATGTTTCTCAGGGCTTGCCGCATTATACCCACCTAATCGGATTGCACGCAGTCCGATCAGCGGCACAAAGGCTGTCCTTGAGCCAAGTGGACCGCGACGATGTTCTAGATGCGCTTAAGAAGGCCGTAAAGCAAGCCGAGGAAACTGTCACCGAGAAGCATTCAACCGCGATACATAGTTCGCAAGGAAACGCGCTTTACCGACAGGTATTGCTCGCCGCAGCAATATCCGCGACCCGCTCCCACGACGCTCTTGGTTACTTCAGCCCTGGCGCGATGGTAGAGCCATTGGGTAGCATCCTCAAACGGCCAGTTAAAATAGCAACATTCACAAATCACCTCCGAGAATTTTGTGAGGAGAAGCGTGGGGCCGTACTTGAGAGGGATGGGCAGCCGTGGGGCTTCCGCTATCGATTTCGCGACCCGCTCTTAGTGCCCTATGTATTTATGGATGGATTAGATGCTGGGATCACAAGTGGCCACGGTTTGGTGCAAATGCTAAACGAGGAAATCGACTAGTCTTTTTTCAACGATGGTTTCCCCCAACGTTTCTCCGCTGCCTTCTTAGCAATTCCTTTCCGTTCCTCTGGCGTCAGAGAAGCGGCTCGCGCTTTTCCACCCTTGAGCCCGCCCATGCGTCCCAGCGTGACCGCCTTGAGGTTCTTGGTCGGGTCCAGCGGTTCCTCTTTCGGAATCTCGCCGATGGCCTTCTGAAACACTTCGTACGCAATCTGGCTGAAGTCCCTCGGACCTTGGCCGCGTTTGCCTGATCTGTTCGGCATCACTTTTAAGCGTGAAACGATCCGTTTCGGATGTCAACCCCTGTGGAAATTATATGGACCCACTACCTCAATTAGGGTTCCAAAACGTGCTCAAAACGTCAACTTTTGACCATTTAAGACCCATTACGGTGCGCACTGCCTCCGCACTCTCCTTATTTATGCGTCCGTCGACCGAGTACATCGGCTGCGCCAGCCGGATGGCCGCAAGTTCAGCCACCGAGTCTCCAGGCGACGGCACCCGTGCCAAGACCTCTTCTGCGGAATGTGCTCGGATCCAAGCCAAAGAACGCAAAACCGCCCGAGCCATCTTCTTTGCCTGCAATGGGTTCGCGTCGAGCCATTCCTGCTTGGCGAGAAGGCAAGATGCTGGATAATCATCGACTTGGAAGGCCGCTCGCAATCCGTCGGGCGTCCGCGTATCGGCCAGAATGACGACATCGGGATTCCGGGCCAAAAACGCTGTGATCGCGCTGCCAAACAACACGGCTGCAACGACTTGGCGGTGTTCGAGCGCCGCCATGGCGGTCGCGCCCATGCCGACCGTCGCGGTACTGACATCCGCTTGATTAACTCCTGCTTTTCCAAGCAGATAGGTTAAGTAAAACTGCGAGGGCGACCCCACCGACGACACTCCGACAGTCTTGCCGCGCAAATCTGAGAACGTTTTCACCCCCGGGGAAGCGATAATTGCGAAATTTGGCGATTTAAGGAGTGAAATGAAGCTAACAATAGACTTACCTTCCGCTGCCATCTGGATGGTTTGTTCGTATACGCCGCCTCCAACATCGGCGCTGCCGCCTACTACTGCTTCCAGGATTTTTGAGGCGCCTGCAACTTGCGAAATCGCGACGTCTACTCCTTCCTCTTTATAGAAGCCTAGCCACTGGGCGAAATAGCTGGGGTAATTGTTGGTTGAGGGCGGTTGCAAAGCCAGCCTCACGGGGCCCCGATGGGTGCATGAGGTCAACAAGCAGACTAGCAGCAGGGCGCGCTTCATGACTTCCACCGTAGCAGCCACCGCTCTAATCGATTTACTCCTAAGCCGACCAGCAACACCGATGCGCTGAGGACTGCCATTCCGGCGAAGACTCCGGTGGTATCGAAAACTCCTTCGGCTTGTGAGATGAGATAGCCGACGCCGCGGGACGCGCCTAGATATTCTCCGACTACAACGGCGATCACTGCGAAGCCGATGCTGATATGCAGGCTTGAAAATACCCAGGTCAATGCGCTTGGAATCAGAACATGGCGCGTTAACTGCCACTCCGATGCGCCGAGCATGCGCGCGTTGTCGACTACGGACTTGTCGACGTCGCGCACTCCCTGATGCGTATTGAAGAACACGATGAAGAATACGACCGTGACGCCGAGGGCGACCTTCGACCAGATTCCGAGGCCGAACCAGAGCAGGAAAATCGGCGCGAGTACGACGCGGGGTAGTGCATTTAAAACCCGGATGAAGGGATCAGCTAGCGCGCCGAGTCTTGGGGAACGCGCGAGGGCGAAACCGCAGACGATTCCCGCGCCGGCACCGAACGCGAAGGCTAACGCGGCCTCTTCCAACGTGACGAAAAGATGCGGCCAGATCGATCCGGTTTTGAGCCAGGTGACGATGCGGCCGGCGATATCGGTCGGTCGGCTGAAGAAAAATTTGTCGAGCTTGCCGGTCGTGACCAGGACCTGCCAGGTGGAGAGGAACGCTACGGCGATCAAAACTTGGCCCACGAGAAGAGAGAGCTTACCGCGCATAACTAGTTAGCACCTCCTGTTTGAGCTGCGCCCAGATTTCACGATATAGCTCGGCAAATCTTGGCTCGGTGCGAATGTCCATCAAATTGCGGGGACGCGGCAGATCGATCACGTGCCTGGCAACAATGTGGCTGGCTGGACCGGCGGAGAGGACCACTACTTCATCCGATAACGACAGGGCTTCCTCCAGATCGTGGGTTACGAATAGCACGGTCTTGGGCGATCCGGTCCACAGATCGAGGAGTTCGCCTTCCATGCGCATCCGGGTGTGAACGTCGAGGGCGCTGAACGGCTCGTCCATTAATAGGATGTCGGGGTCGACGATCCAGCATTGGGCCATGGCGACGCGTTTGCGCATGCCTCCGCTCAACTGCGATGGAAATTTATCGGAGAAGGCCGCCAAGCCAACGCGGTCGACCCATTCTTGCGCTTTGACTTCGGTGAATGTCCCGCGAAATCGCAAGCCGAGGCCGACGTTTTCGAGCACGGTTTTCCAGGGGAGCAGAGCGTCCTGCTGAAACATGTAGGCGGCGCGGCGGTTGAGTCCATTTAGCGGCGTGCCGAAGATGGAGACGGAGCCTCGGGTAGGAGCGATCAATCCCGCGGCCAGATTCAGCAGAGTCGATTTGCCACAGCCGCTGGGACCGACTACGGAAACGAATTTTCCTGCACCGATTTCCAGATCGATGCCGTCGACGGCAGTGTAAGTGCCGAAGGTCTGTGAGATTTTTTCGAAGGTAATGGCTTGAGGCAAAAGGCCAGTCTAATCGATTTGTGCGCTCACGTCGTGAGCTTCAGCCGTTTCAGATCTTCGTCGGACCAGCGGGCCTGCGATTCGATCATGCTCTTCAGCGTCTTTCGCTTGAACGTATCGCCTCTGCCGTGGGGAGCCACGGTTACCCGGCGGCCATCGGGATGCCGGTAGCGTTGATGGGATCCGACTTGGCGCACAAAATAGAAACCGTCGCGCGTGAGAGCTGCGATCAAATCCCTGGCGGTCAGCGAATGGAGGCCGCGTTAATCGATCGCCATGAACTAGACGGTGATGGCGATACGCGGTTCCTGCTGGGAAATTTCCGCAACCTCCACCGACTCGGCAGGACCTTCCGGGAGCGGCCGGCCCTCCTGAATAAACTCCTCGACGATCATGTGGACGACCTCGTTGATGTGCTTCAGCGCTTGTTCCCGCGTCTCGCCCCACGTTGATCCGCCCAGGCTTTCCAGAGCCGGGCAGTAGGCGCGCCACCCTGACGGGTTCCCCTCGAAATCCTCGTCAGGCTCCACGACTACTTTGAAGTTATAGGTTTTCATCGCGATTACCTGGGGTTACGATTTGCCTTCAGTGTACGCGCAACGCGTGGACCCGTCAAATGCAGATCTCTCGGGCGAATGCGGCGAGCCCAGGGAAATACGTCTGTCCATGTCTGTCCCCTTTTTCTCCTTCGCTCGATTTCATTCTGTGCCGCTTCTGTCCCTTCGCCCCCTGGGAAACATGCGGGCTGTCCCTAGTTTTTTAAGCGTTTTCGAGATAAGATTCTCCCAAACGATGTGATTCTCCTCGCACCAGTCGATTGCGATTTGCTTCAGCGCCTCCGCGCGGAATGCGAACCAGGCTGGCTCGATGGCGTGCCTCCGGACCGTGTCCTTGAAATTCCGGAAGGCACCGGCGCCGTGGATGGCGCGCAGAAGATCTTCGCGAAGTCTGACGGACTCCACTGAGAGTGAGAAATCCCGCATGGTCTCCCACTCATGAACATCGAATTTCGAGGGAAGGCTCAGGAATCTGCCGTGAGACGAAACGATTTGCCTGGCAATCTCCCATTCCTGTTTCTGCCATTCGGGAAGATCCGGGTCCTCGTCACCGTCCTCGGCCCGGTGCAGAAGATCGTCGGAGACGCTTTCCACTTGGCCGGTGTCCCGATCCAGGAAGGAGGAGTACTCATCGATCTGCATCTCTAGGGATTCAATGATGTCGCTCAAGCGAACGGTCGCGGGCATGGCTGCAAGATCATCATACTGCGCTGCGCCACGAGTGGCGACGCGGCACCACGAGTGCGTACGCCACAGTTGGTGAGATTAGTTTACTTTTGCCTTCGTCAAGATGAGAATGTGTTGGCGGGGCAGCGTTTCCAGCACCTGGTCGAGATGGAAGCCTTCCGCTTCCACTTCGAGTTTCACTTCCGCGACGCTCATTTTATGCTCCGGGCGGATGGGAATCGAGGGGTCTTCCTTGCGGTATTCGAGCAGCACTAATCTGCCATCGGGCTTCAGCGACTCGCGCATTTTGCGCAGCATACGCTGAGGCTGCGAAAATTCGTGATAAACGTCGACCAGCAGGATCAGATCGAGCGCGCCGGGGGGAAGCTTGGGATCGGCCTCGCCGCCTAGCACGGTCTGGATATTCGCAAGCTTCGCCTCGGCCGCGTTCTGCCGCAGGCGGCGCAGCATTTCCGGCTGGACGTCTTCGGCGTACACTTTGCCGGACGGGCCGATCCGCTTGGCCATTTTCAACGTCATGTATCCGGTGCCCGCGCCGATGTCAGCGACCACCATGCCTGGTTTGAATCCGATCGCGTCGAGGGCGCCTTCCGGATTTTCCTCCGACTCGCGTTCGCCGCGGTCGAGCCAGTCCGCGCCGCCGACGCCCATCACCGGGGCGATCTTCCGGCCGCTTAATGGATGTTCGGATTGAAACCCATAAAGCCGGGGAATCAGGACGAAAAGACAAATAAGGATAAATACGCGGATTTGCCTTTGGACCGAATACCAGATAGATTGTGGTGTGGCCATTATGTTAAGACGAATGTCATGCCCATTTCCGGTTGTGCTGGCAATCTCCCTGTTCATTACCGGATGCCGCAACCAAGTGACGAGTCGCGCGGAATTTCAAATGGGAGAAAAGGTCGTTGCCGGTCCTCTAACCTACAATGTCGTCGAAAAAGTCTGGCGAAGTCAATTAGGAGAGATGTTCCAGACTCGCTCCCCGCAGAACCGGTTCCTGCTGGTTACGATTTCAGCGACCAATGGCGGCGGGAGTGAAGTGTCCGTGCCGCTGCTCCAGCTCGAAGGGCCGGACGGAAAGATCTACCACGAGATTGAAGACGGCCAGGGCGTGGACAATTGGTTCGGCATTTTGCGAACCCTGGAGCCGGCGCAGACCCAGCAGGGCCGCATTCTTTTCGACGTGCCTTTAAGTTCATATCGCCTGAGGCTATCCGATGGCGATTCCGTATCGGGCAATTTTGTCTATGTGCAGATTCCCCTGCAAATCGACGCGGACTCTCCGGTGGATTCACCCTCGCCCCTGCCCGTGCCGGGCAAGCAGTAGCCCCGTGAGACTGCTGAGCTTCACGCTTGTGGGCGCTTTCTGTCTCCTTGGCGCCTTCTGTCTCCTTGGCGCGGCCGCTGAGAAACTCGAAATCGAGAAATTTGCGCTGCGCCAGTTCGAGGACGGTCCGGCGCTGGCTGCAAGCCACGAATTTCTGCCGGGCGAAACGATCTTCTGGAGCTTCCGCATGCGGGGATACAAGATCAAGAAGAGCGAGACCGAGACGGGCGATCAGGAGAGCCGCATGAAGCTCACCTGGACCCTGCGCGCTACCGATCCGAAGGGTGTCGCGATCGACAAAGAACGTTCCGGGCGCGTGGAGGCGCGGCTCTTCGAGCAGGATAAAGATTGGACACCGCGCGCGGCCGACAGTTTCGTGGTGCCTCCATTTGCTCCGAACGGGATTTATCATGCGAAGGTAACTGTGAAGGACGATACCGGCGAAGCTACCTCGGAGCTCGAATTCAAAGTGCGCGGCGATATGATTGAGCCGAGCGATACGCTGGTCGGCCGAAGCCTGCGGTTCCTGCGCAGCGAAAACGATCAGAAGCCGATGGGGAATCCAACGTATCAACCTGGAGGTACGCTGTGGGTGCGTTTCGATATTACCGGCTACAAATTCGGCGAGAAGAATAAGTACGACGTCGAGTATGGATTGGCGATTTTACGCGCCAACGGCGAGACCATGTTCACCCAGCCGGTGGCCGCGAAGGAGACGAGCGAGAGCTTCTACCCGCAGCATTATGTACCGGGGCTGCTGAGCCTAGGCTTGAATAAGGACCTCCCCAAAGGATCGTACACGATGGTGATTACGATGAGGGACAAGATCGGGAATCAGACATGGGAGGCGCGGGAGGCGTTTCAGGTGCAGTGACCTTCGGTGTTGATCAGGAGCACACGCGAGCCTTGGAACCGATCGCGTAGGGCGAGGAGTCCAGCCAGTCCCGCGGCGCCCGACTCTCCGGAATCGATCCCGGCGCCGCGCAGAAGGCTCATCGCGTCGAGAGCGAGGCGATCCTCGATGGCAAGGAACGCATCGACTCCGCGGCGGATGGAGGGCCAGGCGGTCAGCGAGACTTCGCTGCAATTAAGGCCCGCCATGATCGAGTCCTGCGCGCCCCGTGAAGCGCGAGGCTCGCCGTGGGGGGACGAGATGGATTCGAGCAGGCCGTCGGCAGCGTCGGGCTCCACGGAAATGATGCGCGGGCTGGAAGCACGGCTGCGAAAATGGTCGACCGCCGCCGAGAGCAGTCCGCCGACGCCCGCCTGGATGAAAACGGCATCGGGAATCTCGTCGCGCTGCTCTTCATATTCTAGAAATAGAGTTTGATAACCCTCGACCACCCACTTGGGAATTTCCATGTAGCCCGGGTAGCCGGTATCGGAAATGACCTGCCACCCATGGGCGCGGCTTTGAACGTCACACTGGCGAACCGCGTCCTCATAGGAGCCGTCGACAACCTGAACGTCGGCGTCTTCCTTACGGATGTTCTCGATGCGCGCGAGAATCGTAATCGAGGGAACGAAAATTTTCGCCGAACAGTCGAGAAGCCGCGCGGCCCATGCGACGGCGCGTCCATGATTGCCGGCGGTCGCGGCACTGAAGATGGTCGCGGGACGCGCGATGCGGTGCATTGCAAAAGACGCTCCCAGGGCTTTAAAGGCGTTCAATCCAAAGCGATACGATTCGTCCTTCACGTCGAGCGATCGGAGCCCGAGAGAATCGGCGAGCGGCTGACAATCGACCAGAGGAGTCGGCGCATAGCCGGGCAGCGTGCGATGAAACTCGCGCGCTGAATTCGAGGGCGGAGGAAATGGCCCCGGGTCGCGAAAACGATTGCGGACGAAGCGCATCGACACTCCACTTTAGTACGATCTCTGGAGAATGAAGATCGATCGTGACTATATTCGCGAAACCCTGGTGCGGCTGGTGCGGATCAATTCGGTAAATCCGTGCCTGGTCCCGGGCGCTCCTGGCGAGCGTGAAATTGCCGGGTTCATTGCCGCATCGCTTACGGCAATAGGTCTGCGTACCGAGATTTTCGAGCCAGAGCCTGGGCGAACCAGCGTCCTCGGGCGCCTGGTTGGATCGGGAGGCGGCCGCAGCCTGATGTTGAACGCGCATTGCGATACCGTGGATGTCGCCGGCATGGCAGAGCCTTTCTCCGGTGCGATTCGCGATGGAAAATTGTACGGCCGTGGGTCGTTCGACATGAAAGGGAGTCTCGCGGCTTGCATGGCGGCGGCGAAAGCGTTGATCGACGGGGGCGCCCGCCTACGCGGCGACGTTCTGGTCGCAGCCGTGGCGGATGAGGAGTATGGCAGCCTAGGCACCAGCCACCTGCTCACACGACTGAAGGTCGACGGAGCCATCGTTACCGAGCCAACCGCACTCGACGTTTGTCTCGCCCATAAGGGTTATCTATGGATCGACGTCGAGATCGCGGGCCGCGCCGCGCATGGCAGCAAGTTCGATCTCGGTATTGACGCGAATATGAAAATGGGCGCGTTCCTCTATGAACTCGCGAGCCTCGAACGCGAATTGCGCGCGCGTCCTCCGCATCCTCTGGTTGGTCCACCGTCGTTGCACGCGGCGATGTTGAGTGGAGGCTCAGGACTCAGTACCTACGCCGCTCAATCGAAGGTTAGTATCGAGCGCCGGACCATTCCAGGCGAGACTGAGGTGCAAGCGGTCGGAGAGATTCAGAGAATTGTCGACAAGCTCGCCGAATCCGATCGCGACTTTCACGCCAGCGTGCGAGTATTTTTCGTCCGCGACCCATTCGAAGTCGCGCCGGGCGCCGCGATCGTCAAAGCGGTCGACGCGGCCGCGAAAAAGGTGCTGGGCCGGCGCGCCGCGCATATCGGCGACACGCCTTGGATGGACGCGGCGCTGCTGCAGGCCGCGGGTGTGGAAACGGTGGTCTTCGGAGCAAAAGGTGCGGGCGCGCACGCGGATGTCGAATGGGTGGAACTGGAATCGGTCGAGAAGCTGGCGGAGATTCTGGCCGAAGCCGCACTCGGTTATTGCCGGTAATCGGCATGCGCGCGGCAGATAACAACCGGTGCAACCCGCGAGGCGAATGAATCGCGTGAGCCATTCGTATGCCATCCGAATCTCACGATTTCGGAGAGCACACAACCGGACGGTAAAGAGTACAGCATAGCGTCTAAAGTATAGATTATAAAACGTTAAACGGGAAGTATTCTACCGCGGAATTACTCCCAACAGCTCTTTCGATCGCAGTTAGCATATAGGACTTGTCCCGACGGAGCAAGCGACATCGTCGCGGGTAGATCCGATGCAACTCCTCGCTATCGCTAAATCGCTGCTACCGGGACTGCGGTCTTCTTCTTTGCCGTGCGGCGCTTCTCCACGGGAGGCTGCCGGTCACTCTTTTTAAGATTCGGCAGGACGATCGCGAGGACGAATTTCTTCTCCCCGTGCTCATCGAATTTGATCACGATATATTCGTCGCTGCAGGAGAGCACGCTTCCTAATCCAAACTTAGGATGCTCAACTTGCGCGCCTTGCGCGAAGGCAGGTTTGGTGGCCATGTTGAAACCGGAAATCCTTTTAGGGAATCGGAATGATACCCTAATTTATTGTAACAAAAGGCCGTTCAATATGCCACTCTGCCCTTGACGATAACTTTGGGAACCAAACTCGGGCTCCCGGTGTCAAAGGGAACAGGAAGAAAATCGTATTGCAGCAAGGTAGAGCTTAGACCTCCCGATGGCCTTGCTGTTCGGAAACTGCTATTTTGGACTCAGCAGTGGCAGACAGCGTGGTTGGCCTCCAACTCGACGTTTTAACGGCGCTCCGCACGCGGGAGGAGGATTGCGCTCTGCTCGCTGGACTTCGCAGTGGCGAGGAAACCGCCTATGAAGCGTTGATTGAGCGCTTTGAGCAGCCCATCTATAACATTGTCAGCCGCCTGCTGGACGATCCGGCCGACGCCGCGGACGTGGTGCAGGAAGTTTTCCTCAAGGTTTTTCGGAATGTCGCTGCGTTCCGCGGGGAGAGTTCGCTCAAGACCTGGATCTACCGCATCGCGGTAAATGAGGCGCGCAATCAGCGCCGCTGGTTCAGCCGGCATCGCCGCCAGGAAGTGAATCTGGAAGCCGAAGAGCCTTGCGAGCTATATCAGGGGGGGCGGAAAGGTTATCAGAATTTTCTGCCCGACCCGGGCCGCTCGCCGTTCGAAGTAACGCTCGACCATGAGACGTCAACATTAATTGAGGCCGCGCTGGCGGAAGTGAATCCGAAGTTTCGAGCCGCGCTGGTGCTCCGGGAAATCGAAGGTTTGAGTTACGAGGAGATCGGAGACATTCTGGAGATCTCGCTCGGAACCGTAAAATCGCGCATCCTGCGAGGCCGGGACGCATTAAAGAAACGCTTGACGGGCCGGCTGGAGCCGGCATCGTCGTCGGAGTGGCAGCCAATCGGATTGGCAAGGGAACTGTAATTCGTTATGATACGCGATCTCCAAGACTCGGTCAGTCAGGTTCTTCGCAAGCTACCTGCGCGCACACCCCCGTCGGGATTGCGAACGTCCTTGCGAGTGCTGGCTTCGAGAGAGCGTCAGCGCCTGCTTTCGCACCAGATCAATTGGCGCGACCGCTTGGATTTGTCCTTCAGGAATTTGATGCGTCCACTTGCGTTGCCCTTGGCGGGCGGCATTTTCTCAACCGTGGCCTTATTCAGCATGTGTCTGGTGCCGATGTATCCGGTCCGGGGCGATGATTCCTCGGACATTCCCACCGTTCTGACGACGGAAGCGACCGTGAAGCAAACCGCGCCCATCGGCGGAAGCTGCGGCGAAGTCGTGGTCGATGTGATCGTCGACGAAGCGGGCCGTATGGTGGATTATAAAATCGTGAGCGGCTTCAACGTTCTGACCACCGCGCAGGTGCGCAGAAGTTTGGAAAACCGGCTCATCTTCACCGAGTTCAAGCCCGTCACCCAATTCGGCCAGCCGATGTCCGGTAAGCTGCGCATCTCTTTCCGCAACAGCGAAGTGGACGTCAAGGGTTAAGCTAAGATAGCTCCGTGGGTCGCCGCCTCGGCCAGCACTTTCTTTTCCGAAAATCCATTCTGGATCGCATTGCCGAGGCCGCTTGCGGCGAGCGCGCCCCGCTCATTATAGAAATCGGACCGGGCAAAGGAGCGCTCACCGAATCTCTGCTCGCGCGTGCTGATAAAGTAGTTGCGATTGAAGTCGATCCGCACCTGGTCCACTATCTGCACCAGAAGTTTCGCGACGCGATCGATCAAGGGTGTCTCGAAGTCATCGAAGGCGACGTTCTCAAGACAGATTTTTCAGGAGCCGTCATCGCCGGCAATCTGCCGTACTACATTACCTCGCCGATTCTCGAAAAAGTCTTCGCGTTGGGGGAGCTTTGGACCCGCGCTGTTTTCCTGGTGCAATCGGAAGTCGCCGAAAGATTGGCGGCGAAACCCGGAAATCGCGATTTTGGGTATTTGAGCGTGCAAACGCAAGTCCATGCCCTTCCGGAGGTCCTATTTGCGGTTCCACGAGACGCGTTCCGGCCGCCTCCGAAAGTCGATTGCGCAGTGGTCAGGCTGGAGCGCCGCAGGCTGCCGGAAGTTCCGGATCCCGCTTCTTTTCTTAAGTTTGCGTCGCTTTGTTTTCGTCATAAACGGAAGACCCTGCGGAACAACCTGCTGCCTCTTTACGAGATCGATTCGTTAGACGAAGGGCGCTTGCGAGCCGAGCAGATGAGCATTCCTCAACTGGCTGCGTTATACGCGAAATTAAGGTCATTTAAGGCTTCATAGAGCGACACTTGAGGCGATTTATGCGCGTTTAAGGCGCGATGTTGTACACTAATGGTGTCGGTTGGAGGTGGGTCTTCTCAAGTGCCCTGCTGACCAATTTCGGCCGCTCTGTTCTGCCTTTCGCAGAAAAGGCTTTCTGCGCTCTTTTCCCAGACGATTGCCGCGTATGCGGCGAGCCCCTCCACGAGATTTCACGTATCCCCGTGTGTAGCAAGTGTTTGCATGCACCGGGCGCGCTCGAAGCGGATTATTTTTGCACCGACTGCAAGACCCCCTTCTTGAATCGTTTTCCGCTCGATGAATCTGGACGCTGCGCGCTCTGCCGGCTGGGGCTTACCGGGTTCGATACGGTGTACACTTTCGGTTCCTACGAAGAGACGCTGCGGGAGCTGATTCATCTCTTTAAGTACAGCAAAGTACGTCCTTTAGCGCGCCCTCTGGGAGCGCTGGTGGCTAGAGCGATTCCGCGCGAACATCGGTTCGACCTTATTATTCCGATGCCTCTGCACTGGCGGAAGCGATGGAGCCGCGGCTATAACCAGAGTGAACTGCTGGCAAATGAAGTCGCGCGCCGCTGGGGTGTGCCGGTACGTAAAATCGTGCGCCGCGTGAAGGCGACCGCGCCTCAGGCCGGCTTAACTAATTCCAAGCGCCGGTTGAATGTGCGCGCGGCGTTTGCGATACGCAAAGGCACGAACCTAAAAGGGTTGCGGGTGTTGCTGATCGACGATGTGATCACCACCGGAGCCACCGCGAGCGCGTGCGCGAATGTTTTGAAGCGTGCCGGAGCGGGTCACGTCGCCGTGGCCGCGGTGGCGCGGACCGATCGCCGGATTTCTATGGAACGGAGTGGGACCACATGATCGCCAATCATCAGGAACGGGTGCTACAACGTCTTCATAAACCTGTCCTTGTACTGAACTCAAGCTACGAGCCGATCAACGTTTGCGCGGCGCGGCGGGCGCTGGTGCTGGTGCTGAAAGGGGTGGCGTCGGCGGAGGAGCACGCCAATGCGCAGGTCCATTCCGCGCGGCAGTCGATGCGCGTGCCGAGCGTGATCCGGCTGTTGGAATACCGGCGCATTCCTCACCAGACGCGCGCGCTTTCGCGAAAAAATATTTTGATGCGCGATCGATATACCTGCCAGTACTGCCTGCGTACTTTTAACTCCGGCGAGCTGACGCTCGACCACGTGCAGCCACGGTCGCGCGCGGGCGAAACGACGTGGGAGAATTTAGTCGCCTGCTGCCATCCTTGCAATAATCGCAAAGGCAGCCGGACTCCGGAAGAAGCGGGGATGCGCCTCGCGCGGGCGCCGCGACCGTTCAGCCTGCATACCAGCCGTCATCTGATGCGGTTGCTGGGGAAGAGCGACGATCAGTGGCGGAAGTACCTGTTTTATTAACTTGCGCATCGCGATTGTATCGGACATTCATGGGAATCGGACTGCGCTCAACGCGGTGCTGGCGGATCTGCGGGAAACATCTCCTGACTTGATTTTCCATGGCGGCGATCTGCCTCACGGCGGTGCGAGTCCGGTGGAAATTGTCGACCAGATTCGCGATCTCGGGTGGCAAGGCGTGGTCGGGAATACGGATGAGATGCTGTTTCGGCCTGAGTCGCTGACGGAGTTCATGAAGGAATCTCCGCTTCGCGCCGTAATCGAGGAAATGGCGGCGGCGACTCGGGAAGCGTTGGGAGAAGAGAGGCTTGCGTGGCTGCGCGAGCTGCCGTTCAAGCAGATTCATGACTCGATGGCGCTGGTGCATGCCAGTCCTGAAAGTTGCTGGAGGTCTCCGATGCCGGAAGCAAGCGATGCGGAACTGGAATCGGTCTATGCACGTCTCGGGAAGCCCGTGGTGGTTTATGGGCATGTTCACCGGTCATTCGTGCGAACGGTTTCAGCGATGGCGGTGGTTAATTCTGGCAGCGTTAGTCTTTCCTACGATGGGGACCGGAGGGCTGCATACCTGTTGCTCGAAGATTCACAGTTGACGATCCGGCGCGTGGAGTATGACGTGGATCGCGAGCTGAAAGCGCTTGCGAGTTGCGGGCTGCCGCACTCGGGTTGGGTAGCGAGGATGCTTGAAAGTGGCCGGCCGGAGATGCCGTGACTGGCTGCGGCACTTTCAAGGCTCGCTCGCGCTGTCACCGCGAGAAAGCCGCCTAAAGAGGCGTCTGCCGCCACGATTGGCCGCCCCACGAGAACGGCGGAATTGCGAGTGTCCCGGAATGTATAGTATTCACATGCGCTGGAGCTTATTGCTGCTGTGGATGCCGCTCGCGGCCGCGGCTGATTATCGGGCTGGGATTGCTCGCGTCGATATCACGCCGCCCATTGGTCATGAGATGGGTGGGTATTCGGCACGCACGCATGGGGCGACTGGGGTTCACGATCCGTTGTTCGCGTCTGTGCTGGTGATCGAGTCGGGGACCAACAGCATTGCGCTGGTTACTTGCGATCTGCGATCCTTTGTTTCGACTCGAGTGGGTGAAGCAGCGAAGCGGCAGTTCGGAATCGGGACCACGCTCATCGACTTATCGCATACTCATTCCGGACCCCTGACTTGGGAGCTGCGAAGTCCCTGGTATGCGCAGGCCGAGGACAAGATGGTGGAAGCGATCGGCGTTGCGAAGAAGAACATGTTTCCCGCCACGCTTGGAATTTCTTCGGGCGAGATCTACCTGGGGCACAACCGGCGCAAGATCGTGGACGGAAAAGGTGCGATGTGGTGGCGTAACGCGGATGCTCTGCCGTCTCATCCATTGGACCCGGCGGTTTATGCCCTGGTGGTGAAGGACGATCGGGGCAAGACTCGCGCGGTGCTGGTGAATTACGCTTGCCATCCGTCGGTTCTCGGGCCGGATAATTACGAGTATTCAGCGGATTATCCGGGCGCGATGAGGCGGGCCATCGAAGCGCGGATTCCGGGCGCGACCGCGTTGTTCATTCAGGGAGGCGCGGGGGACATCAATCCCTATCATGATAAGGAACCTGTTGCTACGCAATTCCAGGCGATGGAGGAAATGGGACAGGCTTTGGGGAAATGTGTCGTGTCTCTTCTGGGTAAAGCGAAGCCTGTCATCGGAGCGCTCCGTACTTATTCCGAAGTGCTCGAGGTGAAGAATCGCTGGCATCCCGACGAGAAAATTCCGATTGGCTGGACTGCCGGCGCGTTTGGCGATTCCTTCTGCTTCGCGGCTTTGCCGGGCGAGCCTTTCGTGGAACTGCAACTGGCGTTTCGCGAAAAGACGGAGTGCGCCACCACTATGCTGTTCGGTTATTCCTATTCCGCGGGCGGGCTCTGGCCCGGATACATTCCTACCATTCTGGCGTCGGTCCAGGGCGGGTACGGCGCGGATTACAACACCAACGTCGCGGTGGGGACGGGCGAGCGGCTGATCGATCGAGCGGCGGTGAAACTTTTCGAGCTGCGGGGATTACTGAAGGATCTGCCGGACACGAGGTACTGATGCGCACACTCATTCTGGTTGCGTTCCTAGCGGCTCCGCTCGGTGCGGCGGAACTCCGCGCGGGTGTCGCCAAGGTGGATCTCGATCCTCCGCTGGGCATTCCCATGGCTGGTTACGGTCCCACGCGATTTTCAAAAGGGACGCTCGATGCTCTCGAGGCGCGGGTGTTGGCGCTCTCGGACGGCAAACGCACGATAGCGCTCGTCACGCTGGACTTGTGCTTCACATTCAATGAAGCGGCGATGGACCAGATCCGCGGCGAGGTGCGCGGCACTGTGGATGAAGTCGTTTTTCACGCGTCGCATACGCACTCCGGCCCAACTTATTCGGAAGCGCCGCAGGCCGTGCAGCATGCGGTCCCGCGCATTGCCAACGCCATTCGAGCCGCTGCCTCGTCGATGGTTGCGGTTCAGATTGGCAACGGGTGGGGGCAGACCTATATAGGATTCAATCGCAGGTATGTCGAAACGAACGGCGAGGTCCAGATGTTCTGGCGCAATGAGACGAAGGTCTCGACCACATTCCCCGTCGATCCTACGGTGGGCGTGATTCGCATCGACCGGCGCGACGGCACGCCTTTGGCGATCCTGGTGAATTACGCCTGCCACCCGGTGGTGCTTGGGCCCGATAGTTTTAATTACTCCGCGGATTACCCGGGGGAAATGCGGCGCACCGTCGAGCAGGCGATGGGTCACGGTTCGATGGCGTTTTTTCTGCAAGGCGCGCCGGGCGATATTAATCCGTACTACGACAAGACTCCGCTGATTGAGGATGCGGTTGCGGTGATGAAGCAGACGGGGCAGAAGTTGGGGCTCGAAGCGGTGCGCGTGGCCCGTTCCATTCAAACTCGCGTCGCGGAGAATGCGCGAATCCAGACAAAGACCGTAGTGCTGACGGTCGCCAATCGATGGAACCGTGAAAAGCTGGAGGCGGAGGTGAAGGCGCGCTATCCCGAAACCTCAGGCATCGCGCGCCGATTGCTGGCGCAGGATATGCGGATGCCGGTGACCACACTGCTACTCGATCTTGGCTCGCCCGATCGCGACTTGGCATTCGTCGGCTTTCCGGGCGAACCGTTCGTCGAGTTCCAGATGCAACTTCGCGTGAAGAGTCCGCTTCCGAACTCCTTTCTATTGGGCTACACCAATGGATATTTCGCGTATCTGCCCACCATCGCGGCGGCGGTGCGCGGGGGATACGGAGCGAATACGACCGTCAATCCCAGCGCGGTGGGGACGGGCGAATGGATGCTCAACACAGGATTGATCTCGATGTATGAGTTGCTCGGGATGCTTTCGGATCAACCAGGAGCGCCGCGCGACTTCACGCCACGCTGATCGGAGAACCCGCGCGAAGTATAATCGACGCAGGAGAAATCGCGATATGAAGCCATTCGTCTACCTGCTCCTCGCAGCATCCGCGCCGATCTTGTGCGCCGTCTCGAATGACAAACCGCTGTTGCTGCGGCATCCCACCATCAGCCGGACCCAGATCGTGTTCAGCTTCGCCAACGACTTATGGAGCGTCGGGCGCGAAGGGGGCGACGCGATTCGTCTCACCACCGGCGCAGGAGCCGAATCGGAGCCAGTGTTTTCGCCCGATGGATCGCAGATCGCGTTCACGGGTGAGTACGACGGAAACGTCGATGTATTCGTCATTCCGGCGTCCGGCGGAACGCCGAAGCGCCTCACGTATCACCCGGGGGCGGATCACGTGGCGGGTTGGACGCCGGATGGCAGGCAGGTGATTTTCGCTTCGGGCCGCAGCAGCTATTCGAATTTCAGCCGCCTGTTCACAGTGCCTGCCGGCGGCGGTTTCGAGACGCAGCTTCCGCTGGACCGGGCGGTGTATGGCTCTTATTCGCCCGACGGCGCCAAGCTCGCCTACGTTCCCACCGACCAATGGCAGCCCGCGTGGAAGCGTTATCACGGAGGACAAACGCGGCCGATCTGGATTGCGACGCTGACCGATTCGAGCGTCGTGAAAATTCCGCGCAACAATTCGAATGACTTCAATCCGATGTGGGTGGGTGAGACGATTTACTTCCTCTCGGACCGGAATGGCGCGGTCACGCTGTTTGCCTACGACACGAAATCGAAGCATGTGACCGAGGTTATTAAGAATGACGGTCTGGATTTCAAAACCGCCTCGGCGGGCCCGGACGCGATCGTTTACGAGCAGTTTGGAGCGCTGCACGTGTACGATCTGAAAACGCACAAGCCGCACGCGATTGACGTGAAGCTCGCAGGCGACCTTGCGGAAATCCGCCCCCATTTCCGCAAAATGGCGGCCAACGAAATTCGCGCGGCGGCGATCTCTCCCACGGGCGCGAGGGCGGTGTTCGTCGCGCATGGCGAGATCCTGACGGTTCCGGCGGAAAAGGGCGACATTCGGAACCTGACGAATACGGTGGCGGTGGAGGAGCGCGATCCGGCATGGTCGCCGGACGGAAAATCGATCGCCTATTTTTCGGACGCGTCGGGAGAGTACGCGCTGGAGGTACGCGACCAGAACGGTCTGGGCGATGCGCGGCGTATCGGCCTGGGAGACGCGCCCACGTTCCCGCATTCTCCGCGATGGTCCCCGGACAGTAAGAAAATCGCGTACACGGACAAGAAGCTGAATGTCTGGTATCTCGATTTGGAGAAAGGAACGCCGCAGCGGATCGATACAGATACATATGCCGGGCCGGTGGCGCTGAATCCAGCCTGGTCGCCCGATAGCAAGTGGGTCGCTTACACCAAGAAACTGAGGAGCCATTTGCACGCGGCGTTCGTGTATTCGCTCGACCAGAATAAGACATTTCAGCTCACGGACGGAATGAGCGACGCTGCCGACGCGGTGTTCGATAAGGAGGGGAAGTATCTTTATTTCACCGCCAGCACGGACACTGCTCTCAGCACGGGCTGGCTCGACATGTCGAGCCTTCAGCGGCCGGTTTCGCGCAGCGTATACGTGGCGGTGCTGGCGAAGGATCTTCCCTCGCCGCTTGCTCCGGAAAGCGACGAAGAGAAACCGGCGGACGCGAAGAAGCCGGATGACGCGAAGAAGACCGACGAAGCGGCGAAGAAGGAGCCCGTAGTCAGAATCGATTTCGACAATATCAGCCAGCGCATTCTCGCATTGCCGATTCCGCCGCGAGACTACACGGCATTGGCTGCGGGGAAACCCGGCATGCTGTTCCTGCTGGAAGCGCCGGCGGCGCCGACCCCTGGCCAAGGCCCACAGATGGCGTTGCACCTGTTCGACCTGAAGACGCGCAAGACCGAAAGAATCCGCGAAGGTATCGCGGGATTCATCCTGAGCGCGAACGGCGAAAAGATGCTGTACCGGCAGGGACAGCAGTACTTCATCGCGCCGGCCGGCAAGCAGGCAAGCGAGGCTCCGAAGCCGCTGCCACTCGATTCGATGGACGTATGGGTCGACCCTCGCGCTGAATGGGCGCACATGTATCACCAGGTGTGGCGCGACGAGCGCGACTTCTTCTACGATCCGGGCCTTCACGGCTTGAACCGGGAAGCGATGGAGAAGAAATACGAGCCGTATCTGGAAAATATCGCCAGCCGCGAAGATCTGAACTATCTGTTCGAGGAGATGCTGGGCGAAATGACGGTGGGCCACATGTTCATCGGAGGGGGTGACCGTCCCGATGTCAAGCGAATCCGCGGCGGTCTGCTGGGCGCCGATTACACGGTTGAAAACGGCCGATACCGGTTCGCGCGGGTTTACAACGGGGAGAACTGGAATCCACGCCTGAATGCTCCGCTGACGCAGCCGGGCGTCAACGTGGCGTCCGGGGAGTATCTTCTAGCGGTCCAGGGGCGCGATGTGCGGCCGCCCGCGAACTTGTATAGCTTCTTCGAAGAGACCGCTGGAAAATCGATTGTGATTCGCGTCGGCCTGGATCCGAGCGGGGCGAATTCGCGGGAGGTGACCGTGGCGCCGGTGGCGGACGAGCGCGGGCTGCGAAACTTCGCCTGGATCGAAGACAATCGCCGCAAGGTGGATCAGATCAGCGGCGGCCGCATCGGTTATGTCTATATGCCGGACACGGGCGGCGGCGGCTATGCGAATTTCAACCGGTACTTCTTCAGCCAGGTGGGCAAGGAAGGAGTGATCGTCGACGAGCGGTTCAACGGCGGCGGCGACATCGCCGATTACGTGATCGATTATCTGCGCCGTCCGCTGGTGGGCCGCTTCACGATGCGGGAGGGAGAGGACATCACAGTGCCCATGGAGGGAATCTTCGGAGCCAAGGTCATGATCACAAATGAAATGGCGGGGTCCGGAGGCGACGCGATGCCGTGGCTGTTCCGCAAGGCGGGGATTGGCCCATTGGTCGGGATGCGGACGTGGGGCGGATTGGTGGGGCACTACACGGGTCCCGGCGACTTGATCGACGGCGGCAACGTCGGCACGCCGAACCTGGCGTTCTATAATCTCGACGGCGCATGGGACGTGGAAAACAACGGCGTGTCGCCGGACTACGAGGTCGAGATGGACCCGAAATCAGTGCGCGCCGGCCACGACCCGCAGTTGGAAAAAGCGATCGACGTGGTGCTCGAAGGGCTGAAAAAGAGTCCGGTGAACTATGGCAAACGGCCGAGCTATCCGGACTATCAGAAGAAGGGAAGCTCGCGCCCTTGAAGCTGAATCGCGGGTTCGAGATCGGGACACAACCGGTCTCCACTGATTGAGGTACTTGCGGTGCGCGCTGCCTCTGCGCGTAAGCAACTAAGAAATAAAGAGAAGTGGTGCGCCCGGACCGACTCGAACGGCCGACCCTCTGGTTCGAAGCCACGAACCGACGTACTTTCATAGACTTAGCATTGGGCACAAATGAGTACTAGCAGTTACCCATTGTTGCGAGTTATCAAACAGTTCCCTGCCCGCTCGGGACCTGGCGCTAACAAAGGTTCACAACGCTTCAATGCAGGGGGTGGGCACAAAAATGGGCACAGTTCGGTGGGCGACATGCATCCAGCATCCGTGCCAGTATCAGCCAAGATCCTCGATTTTGGCCGGCGCCACTATCCACCGATGCGCTCGAACCATCGCGTTGGCGAAGCTGCTAGTTTTCTTGCCTAGCACGAGACCATGAGCCGGGTCGTTCGGAGGGTCGATGTCTTTAACAATCGGATATCCGAATGCACGGACATCACCGGCCGTAATCGCGGTGAGGGAATCTCCTGGAAACCCAGTGAGTGCGTCCTCAGGTCTTCGGTGTTGCTCCACCATGAGCGATTCGATATTAACGGATAATTCGTCGTGTCTGAAGACCGCGGAGGTTGGCCGTTGCGATCCATCGGGTTCGGTGAACAACTGATTGGGAGGCACACGGCGGAGGAGCCGATCTTCGCTCAGGATACTGCTATCATCGCGTGGGTCGTTGGCCATTCTGTCGGATCAGCTGAGGTCTCCGATGAGAGCTTGCACGCGGGCGTAATTGGGATCAATTTCAGCCTCTTCTTCCGCCCCTGCGCCGGGATCGAAGTAGTAATAGGTTGGATGGCCATCTGCTGCCACGACAAGTTCCAGATCTCGCCCGAGAACATGCCATTCAGCTTGAACGCCGCCATCGGCCAGAGGAGTAATCTGTGGCGGCAAATAGGTTGGCTGCATTAGCTCAGAAAGAATATTCAGGAGTTTCGCGACGAGTTGAGGATTCGTCGGCTGGGCTCCGTAGCTGTCCCACCCGACCGTTGCACCCCAACGATCTGATAGGGACTGAAGAACTGGGCCCGCCCAATGTGGCAGCCGGTTGTCGACGGAGGTGTAAGTGAACGCGACAGGATCCCCGTCCACCGACAGTTGTACAGTGAGCCGTTGCGATACCGGCAAAGTAATCACGGCCGCGCGGCGGTCGCGACTCGCAAACACGTCAGCGCGCTGCATCGAGCCTGAAGTTGTTACAACCAATTGATCCTGCGGGGCGAACACATCTGTTCTATATATTGCCTGAGCCCTAGTCGCCATTCGTTACTTTTTCCTCCAAATGTGGTGCATCTCTTCGGTTGTCAGCTGTTCGAACGTATTTACTATCCATCGCCTGCCGATATCAAAAAACTCGAGATCGCTGCCTTGCAATCCGCGCGCGGTTAGATTCATTACGTACATTCGGCGGCTGTCAGTCGCACGAAGAGCCGGTTGGATATCTACATGCAACCGTCCGATCGGGCGTCCATCTTCGATAATTGGGAAGCGTATGTGGATTCCTATGTCTTCCGGATTTCCTGGAACGGGTAATGCCGGCGGCATCCAAAATCGGAAGATCCGGCCAAGTTGGCTGAAGTTATTCCAGCCGTCACCGCTGATGATGTGATTGACGTATGTTACCTCGCACTGTGTCACTTTGATCTCAGACAGCTTCTGCTCAGCCAAAAACGATTTAAATTCTCGAAAATCGCGCTCAAATGCCGGCCTGATAACCGGCTCGTAATGAGGATAGGGTTCATCATCCGCAGACTTGCGCCAATTTTTTATGAAACGATCGTTCTGAAGCTGAATAACCTCTGTTCCGGCTTCGTTGATCATCCACACGCGCGGAAGCGTCGGCACCTCAATCGATTCGAACCGAATCTGACCACCAGGCGGCATGGGTTCCGGAAAGCGCTCAATGGTTGGTAGCAAAGGCGCCTGCTCTTCGGTTTTTGGGAATCGTTCTTTTACCTTGCTCCAAAAAAGACCGAAATGAACGGCACGCATGGCCGGAAGCTTTTCGAACTGCAACGACAGGACCGTTTCCACTACAGGTGGGCATTCGAAATCGGCGAGATTGACGTTTGTGAACTCAGGCACGTTGTGGTACCAAGTGATTCAATATATCTCTTCTCGACGATGCCGTTATTGTCATGTGGATTTGCGATTTGGTTGGTTGCCCGTTTTACCAGGGGAGGTGGGGTATAGCTTTACTCCAACGTGCGCAAGCTTCTCCTGATTGTGCCAAATCCATTCGCGGAGAATCCACGAGGCGACTTCCGACTTATTCTTCCCGTGGAGGCCAACGGGAACCATCGATGCAAGCACATTATCGGTAGTCGTATCAAGAGATACCTGAAGCCGTACCGTCGCAACCCCGTTTTGCCGCGCCACAAATGTGTACCTAAGCTGAGTCTAACATGACTTAATTTAGGTACTACTGCGATGAGGCCTTCTCACCGTTGTAAAGAACCCGCGCGCATCTTCAGCGGGATACGTTGACGGCCCCGGCCCCAAGTCGTCGAATCCGTCGACACCGCATTTTGTCGAGGCGGACGTTAATGCGGAACAACAGGCGACGTCCGCCGGCCGGTTTGTCATAGACTGGCGCTTATGGTGCTGCGTCTGGTGCACAACGAGTGGATCGAGGAATTCAGCTCAGCTATACAAAGAAATCGCGATGTCCTAAGGGTTATATGCCCTTTTATCAAACTGTCGGCCATCCGCAGGCTGCTGAACAGCCAATGTCCTAAATCGATTCAAGTCATTACCCGTTTCAATCTTTGCGATTTCGCTGACGGCGTCAGCGATGTATCTGCTCTCCAGTGGCTCCTTGATCATGGCGCTCGGATTCGCGGCGTACGTAATCTGCACTCGAAGCTCTATCTGTTTGGCGACCTTCAAATGATTCTGACGTCGGCGAATCTCACAGAAGCCGCTCTTTCCACGAACCACGAGATTGGGTTTGTTGCGGATGATCCCGAAGCGTTCCGAGGAGGTTTGCAATACTTCGATAAACTCTGGCAAGGCTGTGGACCCGATCTCGAACGAGCACAATGTGAAGCTTGGGAAGAGCGGCTCGCGCAACACTTACTACGAGGCGCGCGTCCCGCCGACCGCGGGGATTTGGGAGACGAGGGCGTGGAGCACGGGCTTCTCGCGCTCTCTGATCGCATCGACTCATCAATAATGGCCGAAGGCCAGGCCTTCGTCAAATTTTTTGGCACAAGCAGCGATCGCGCGCTGCGCTCTACGGAAGTCGTCGAGGAACTGCGATCGTCCGGCGGCCATTGGGCTTGCACGTATCCGTATGGAAAGCGGCCTCGCAGAATCCAAGCTGACTCAACCATGTTCATCAGTCGACTGGTGAAGGATCCGGATGACATCCTGATTTATGGACATGCGACGGCAATTGGACACGAACCTGGGCGCGACGATGCGACTCCCGAGGATATTGGCCTCCGTCCATGGAAAGAGAAGTGGCCGCATTACATTCGAGTGCGCCGCGCGACTTTTGTCGCCGGAACGTTGATAAACGGCATCTCGCTAAACCATTTAATGGCGTCGCTTGGAGCCGATTCCTTCGCATCGACGCAGCGTAATCTCGCGACGGGTCGCCCGGCCGTTGATCCGCGGAAATCCTATATGCAAAAGCCCGACGTTGAACTCTCAGCTCAGGCGTTCAAGTGGCTGGCCGAGCAACTCAATAAAGCTTACGCGCGACACGGAGTACTGCCAGCCGCCGTGCTGAATCAGCTTGACTGGCCAGAGATGTAGATGTACTGCGGGCAGGGATCTTGTCGCAAACCGCTTCGAATGACCGCGTAGTAGGCAAACTGGGCTCGCATTTGAGCGAGAATGGTGTGTCTCTGGTCGGCGTAAGGCCGGGCACTCTTCTCGAATGGCCCTTAAGAAATCAGAACTATACAGTTCCATCTGGTCCGCCTGCGACTCGCTGCGGGGAGGAATGGACGCCAGCCAGTACAAGGACTATGTTCTGGTGCTGCTGTTCATTAAGTACATCAGCGACAAGTATGCCAACCGGCCCTATCAGCCGATCACGGTTCCCGCGGGCGCGAGTTTCCAGGATTTGGTGGCGCTCAAGGGCACGTCCGACATCGGCGATCAGATCAATAAGAAGATCATCGCGCCGCTCGCCAGCGCCAATAAGCTCTCCGATTTCCCCGATTTCAATGACGCCTCGAAGCTCGGTACCGGCAAGGAAATGGTGGCGCGGCTCACGGACCTCATCGCCATCTTCGAAAATCCCGCGCTCGATTTTTCTAAGAATCGCGCCGACGGCGACGACATCCTGGGCGACGCCTATGAATATCTCATGCGGCATTTCGCCACGGAGAGCGGCAAGAGCAAGGGGCAGTTCTACACTCCGGCCGAAGTCAGCCGCGTGATCGCGCAGATTCTGGGTATCCGCGATGCGAAGACCAGTCCCGATACCACCGTCTACGATCCGGCTTGCGGCTCCGGATCGCTGCTGCTGAAGGTGGCGGATGCGGCTCCCACCAAAGTCACCATCTACGGGCAGGAAAAGGATGCGGCTACCAGCGGGCTGGCGCGCATGAATATGATCCTGCACAACAATCCGACGGCGCTGATCGAGCAGGGCAACACGTTGACCGACCCGAAGTTCCAGGAGGGCGGCACGCTGAAGACATTCGATTACGTCGTCGCCAATCCGCCGTTCTCCGATAAACGCTGGAGCACCGGGCTCAGTCCTCTCGAAGATCCCTACGAGCGCTTCAAGCCTTTCGGCACACCGCCGGCCAAGCAGGGCGACTACGCGTATCTTCTGCACATCGTCCGGTCGCTCAAGACCACAGGCCGGGGCGCGTGCATTCTCCCACACGGCGTGCTGTTTCGCGGCAACGCCGAGGCCGAGATTCGCCGCAATCTGATCCGCAGGGGCTACATCAAAGGCATCATCGGACTCCCGGCGAATCTCTTCTACGGGACCGGCATCCCCGCCTGCATCATCGCCGTGGATAAGCGCGACGCTCACGCGCGCAAGGGCATTTTCATGATCGACGCGAGCGCGGCGTTCATCAAGGACGGTCCCAAAAACCGTCTGCGCGCGCAGGACATTCACAAAATCGTCGACGCGTTCAACCGGCAGCTAGAAATCCCGAAATACTCGCGCATGGTTTCCTTCGAGGAGATCGAAAAGAACGAGTTCAATCTCAATCTGCCGCGTTACATCGACGGCCAGCAGGCCGAGGATTTGCAGGACATCAAGGGCCATCTGAAGGGCGGCATCCCGGAGCGGGATGTGGATCCGCTCGCGCCTTACTGGTCGGTGTGTCCGGCGCTGCGCAGGGCACTGTTCCGCGCGAATCGGCCTGGCTATGTGGATCTGACGGTGGAAAAATCCGCAATTAAGGGAGCGATTTACGAACATCCCGAGTTTGCCGCGTTCATCTCGTCGATGAACGGGCACTTCGACCGTTGGAGGAAGGAGCATGCGCCGCGGCTGAAGGCGCTCCAACCCGGTTTCCATCCCAAGCAGATGATCGCAGAGCTTTCCGAGGACCTGCTCGATCACTACCGGGGGAAAGCGCTGATCGATGCCTATGACGTCTATCAACACCTGATGGATTATTGGGTGGAGACGATGCAGGACGATTGCTACTCGATCTCGGCCGACGGCTGGAAGGCGGAGACGTCGCGCGTGACGGAAAAGAAGAACGGCAAGGAGCGCGACAAGGGCTGGACGTGTGATCTGGTTCCGAAGGCGCTGCTAGTCGCCCGCTGTTTTCAGGCGGAGCAAAGCGCGATCGATGTTCTCGTCGCGGATCTGGAGAGCGCCGGAGCTCGGCTGGCGGAACTGGAAGAGGAACACTCGGGCGACGAGGAATTCTTCTCGGAGCTCGAAAAAATCAATCGGCTTAACGTCGCGTCGCGGCTGAAGGAGATCGAAAAGGATGCCGAGTCGAAGGAAGAGGCGGCGGTGTTCGGCGAGTGGCTGAAGTGGAACGCTGCTGAGTCTGATCTGAAAAAGAAGCTAAAGGACGCGGAGGCGGCACTCGACGCGAAAGTGTATGCGCAGTATCCGAAGCTGAGCGAGGAGGAAGTGAAGTCGCTGGTGGTGGACGGAAAATGGCTGGCGGCTCTGGATGCGTCGGCGCATGGGGAGATGGATCGGGTGAGCCAGGCTCTCACGCGGCGTGTGAAGGAGTTAGCGGAGCGATATGGGAGTCCGCTGCCGGAGGTGGAAGGTCGAGTGGTGGAGATGGAATCGAAGGTGCGCGGGCATCTGGAGAGGATGGGGTTCGCGTGGAAGTAGCGGTATCCAGTGGGACTAAGACCAGCCGACTCCCGGGCGAATGGGAGTGGCGGCGCATCGGCGAGATCGGCATCCCAGTGCGGGGGGGATCGCCCCGGCCAGCTGGTGACCCGAGATATTTTGATGGATCGTTCATTCCTTGGCTGACGGTCGCGGCGCTCACGAATATAGCGCCTTCTCAACTCGTTGTCTCCGAAACGGCCACCTGCTTAACAGAAGCCGGGTCGGCACTCAGCAGGATACTGGACCCAGGAACTCTGATTATCGCCAACAGCGGCGCGACGCTAGGTATTGCTAAAATTCTCGGAATTAAGTGCTGCGCGAATGACGGAATCGCAGCAGTGCTGGGCATCAGCCGAAAAGTTAGCCCGAGATACTTGGCGCATTTCATCAACACGAAGACTCAGTATCTGCGCGAGGTTGTCGCTACAGGAAACGGGCAGCCGAACCTGAACACAGCCCTGATACGCTCATTTGAGATTCCCCTCCCACCGACGCGGACCGAGCAAGAAGGGATTGCCGACGCGCTGAGCGACGCGGATGGGCTCATTGAATCGTTAGAGCGGCTCGTCACCAAGAAGCGCCAGATCAAGCAAGGCGCGATGCAGGAATTGCTCACCGGCAAGAAGCGGCTGGCGGGTTTCAGCGAAAAGGTGAAGGCCTGGAGTCTCGGCGATCTAGGGCGTTGGACGGGCGGTATGACGCCGTCGATGCGTAATCCTGCGTACTGGCATGCTGGGACTATCTGGTGGATCTCTTCAGGAGATGTCAAAGTTCCTCGCCTGTCTGCGACGGCGTTCGCGATCACGGAGGCCGCAGCAACGCGAGGTGCCGCGACGATGGTGCCGGCCAACTCGATCATCGTCGTCACGCGGAGTGGGATTTTGCGCAAGTATCTCCCGGTGGCATTGAACTCGGTTCCCATGGCGATCAATCAGGACATCAAGGCACTGATTCCAGATGGGAAGGTGGTGCCTGATTTCGCGCTCCAACTTCTCGCGTACCACGGACCGGAAATACTCGCCTCGTGCCTGAAGTCGGGAACCACAGTGGAAAGCATCGAGTTCTCGTGGCTAAAAGCTTTCCTGGTTTTGGTTCCTAAGCGTGAAGAACAGACCGCCATAGCGACCGTCCTTTCCGACATGGACGCCGAGATCGATGCGCTCGAAACGAAGCTCGAAAAAGCCCACCAAATCAAGCAAGGCATGATGCAGGAGTTATTAACGGGTAGAATTCGACTTATATGAGCGATATCGGAAAAACCGAACGGATTACGCAAAATCGCGTCATCCGGTTGTTCCATGAAGAACTCGGGTATCGCTACCTGGGCAACTGGTCAGACCGGCCCAACAATTCCAACATCGAGGAAACGCTCGTCACCGATCATCTGCGCAAGCAGGGCTACTCGCGGGAGCAGATCGCGGCGGCGCTGTACCGGCTCCGCACGGAAGCCCTGAATCACAGCCGCAACCTGTACGGCAACAATCAGGCCGTCTACAGCCTGCTGCGTTATGGCGTCCCGGTGAAGCTCGATCCGGCGAAGCCCACGGAGACGGTTCACCTGATCGACTGGCGCGTTCCGGCCAACAACGATTTCGCCGTCGCCGAAGAAGTCACGCTCACCGGGGACCGCGAGCGGCGGCCGGATCTGGTCCTTTATATAAACGGAATCGCGGTCGCGCTGTTGGAGCTGAAACGCAGCAGCGTTTCGATTGGAGACGGCATCCGGCAGAATCTTTCGAATCAGCAGCCCGAGTTTCACCAGTGGTTTTTCAGCACCGTGCAGCTTGTGTTCGCGGGCAACGACACGGAGGGGCTGCAATACGGGACGATCGGCACGCAGGAAAAATACTTTTTGAAATGGAAGGAAGACGAGGCCGATAACAGCCGTTTCAAGCTCGATAAGTATCTGGTCAAGATGTGCAACAAAGAGCGGCTGATTGAGCTGATGCACGATTTCGTGCTGTTCGACGGAGGCGTCAAGAAAGTTCCGCGCGTGCATCAGTATTTCGGCATGAAGTCCGCGCAGGAGTTCGTCCGGCGGCGGCAGGGCGGCATCATCTGGCACACGCAGGGGAGCGGCAAGAGCATCGTGATGGTTCTGCTCGCCCGCTGGATTCTGGAAAGCAATCCCAAGGCGCGCGTGGCGCTCATCACGGATCGCGATGAACTGGACAAACAAATCGAGGGCGTATTCGCCGCCGCTGGGGAGACGATTTCGCGGTCGAGCAGCGGGCGGGAGCTGATGGATCAACTCGCCCAAGCTCGGCCGAGGTTGCTGTGCTCACTGGTCCATAAATTCGGGCGGCGTGATGTGGATAATTTCGATGCGTATATAAAGGAGTTAGAATCGCGGCCGAGCACGACGGCGGGCGACGTATTTGTATTCGTCGACGAGTGCCATCGGACGCAAAGCGGCAAGCTGCACCGCCTGATGACGGCCATGATGCCGAACGCGGTGTTCATCGGATTCACGGGGACTCCGCTGCTCAAGAAGGACAAGGCCACAAGCCTGGAAGTTTTCGGCGGCTACATACACACCTATAAGTTCAGCGAGGCGGTGGAGGACGAAGTGGTGCTCGACCTGGTGTATGAGGCTCGGGACATCGACCAGCGGCTCGGCTCGCAGGGCAAAATCGACGCGTGGTTCGACGCCAAGACCAAGGGGCTGAACGACTGGCAGAAAGATGAACTGAGAAAGAAGTGGGGGACGATGCAGTCCCTGCTTAGCTCGCGCTCGCGCATGGAGCGTGTGGTGAGCGATATCGTTTTCGACTTCAGCGTCAAGCCGCGGCTTTCAAGCGAGCGCGGGAACGCGATCCTGGTGGCGTCGAGCATTTACGAGGCGACCAAGTATTACAGCCTGTTCCAGAAGACTCCGTTTCGAGGCAAGTGCGCCGTGGTGACGTCGTACAATCCGCAGGCGCACGACGTGACCAAAGAAGAGATCGGCGCGAATACGGAGACCGACAAGCAATTCGTGTTCAACACCTATGGCGAGCTGCTGGCAGGAGTCGAGTCGCGGCTCGGGATGACGAAGACGGAGGCATACGAAGAAAACGCTAAGCACATGTTCATCCACGAACCCGCAAACATGAAGCTGCTGATCGTCGTGGATAAGCTGCTGACGGGTTTCGACGCGCCGCCGTGCACGTATCTGTATATCGACAAATCGATGCAAGATCACGCGCTCTTTCAGGCGATTTGCCGAGTCAACCGGCTGGACACGGACGACAAGGATTTCGGCTATATCGTCGATTACAAGGATCTGTTTAAGAAGGTAGAGAACGCGATCGCGGTGTACACGTCGGAGTTGGACCACAGTTCAGGCGGCTCAGATCCGGAGGTGTTGCTTCAGGATCGGTTGAAGAAGGGTCGGGAACGGCTCGACACAGCGCTGGAGACCCTGGCAGTGTTGTGCGAGCCGGTCGAGCCGCCGCAGGGCGAGTTGCAGTTCATTCATTATTTTTGCGGCAATACCGAGGTCGCGGCGGATTTAGAGGAGCGGGAGCCGCAGCGCGTCGCGATGTACAAGGCGGCTGCCGGCCTGGTCCGGGCCTACGCAAACATTTCCGACGAGCTGGAACCGGCCGGCTACGGTCCGGCCGATATCGCGCGCATCAAGGAACGGGTCAATTACTATCTACATGTCCGCGAAATCGTTCGCAAGGCGAGCGGGGAAAGCCTCGATCTGAAGGCATACGAAGCGGACATGCGGCATCTGATCGACACGTACATCGAAGCGGATGAGCCGCGGAAGATTTCTCCGTTCGACAATATGGGCCTGCTCGATCTGATTGTGAAGACGGGAATCGCGGAGGCGATTGCGGCGCAGCTCGGAGGGCTGAAAGGGAATCGGGATGCGATCGCGGAGACGATCGAGAATAACGTGCGCCGCAAGATCATCAAGGAGCACCTGAACGATCCCGCGTATTACGAGTCGATGTCGGCACTGTTGAGCGAGATCATCACGGCCCGGAAGGAACGGGCGATCGAGTACGAGGAATACTTGAAGCGCATCGGCAATCTTACGAAGCGCCTGCAGGCCGGTCATGGCGACGATACGCCTGAGGAGATGAATACGCCGGGACGCCGCGCGCTGTTCAACAATCTGGGTAAGGATCAAGCGTTGGCGCTGAGAATCGACACGAGGATTAAGGAATTGCGCCCGGATGGTTGGCGCGGCGTTCCGGCCAGGGAGCAAGTGATCAAAGGTGCGATTTACGAAGAGTTGAGGGGCGCGGCCAGCAACGGCGTGGAGGCTGAGGTGGAACGGATTTTCCTCATCGTGAAGCAGCAGCGGGAATATTGATGGTTACTACGCTGAAGCTCGGGGCGATTACCGTGGACGTGGTCCAGAAGAATATTAAGAATGTCCACCTGAGTGTCTATCCGCCTGCGGGCAAGGTGCGGATTTCGGCGCCGCTGCGCATGAAGGTGGAAACGATCAGAGTCTTCGCTGCCTCGAAGCTGGGCTGGATCAAGGAACAGCAGAAGAAAATCACTGGGCAGGATCGCGAGTCGCCGCGCGAGTACATCGAGCGCGAGAGCCACTATGTGTGGGGAAAGCGATACCTGATGAGGATCGTCGAGCGGGAGGGTCCGCCTCAGGTGCTATTGCGACACAACAAGATCCTCCTCCAGGTGCGTCCGGCGACGGCGACGAAACGACGGCAGGAGATACTCGACGAGTGGTATCGAGGGCAACTCAGATCTGCAGTCCAGCCCTTGATCGCCAAATGGGAGCAGATCATTGGCGTCCAGGTCGAACGTGTGTTCGTCCAACGTATGAAAACCAAGTGGGGGAGCTGTAGCCGGCAATCTATGAGGATTCGTCTTAATACGGATCTCGCGAAAAAACCACTGGAATGCCTGGAGTACATGGTGGTTCACGAGATGGTGCACATTCTGGAGCCGACCCACAACGCACGATTCATGGCTCTTATGGATCGCCTGATGCCGAACTGGCGATTCTACAGGCAAATGCTAAATCGGCTGCCCGTTCGCCACGAAACATGGGATTACTGAATCAAGGTCAAACCCGCAGTCTGATGGCGTCGTTCGGCGCGTGAACAAGATCCTGCCGCGTGCCGAGGTATCGCTCGGTAGTCTGGACAGAAGCGTGGCCTAGCAGGAGTTGGATCTGCTCAAGTTCGCCGCCGGCAGCGCGGCACAGCTTCGCGCAAGTGCGTCGAAGGTCGTGGGGTGCGATCCCGGGAACGCCGGCCGCGGCTGCATAACGCTTGAGCATTTGCCACACAACTTTCTCTCCGAGCCGCTCGCCGGTAACGGTGCCGGCGCGCTTCACCGGTCGGAAAACATGGCCTGCGGCGACGCCGGACGACGCCGTCCACGCATCGATTGCGACCTTCACCCACGCCGGCATCGGCGCGGTCCGAACGCGCCCGTGCTTTCCCACCAAGTCGACGATGCACCAGCGCCCATCGCGGTGTTGGACGTGCGCGAACGTCAGCGCCGCGACTTCGGATCGCCGCAGGCCGCAGCCAAGGAGAACCGCGAGAATGGCGCGATCGCGCAGACCGACCACCGTCGTTATGTCGGGCGCACTCAGCAGCGCCTGGGCCTGTTTTTGCGAAAGCCAGTTTCCGACGCGGATGCCCGTAGACTTCACGCTCTTCACCCGACTGATCCCCTGGGCCAGTTCCGGCGCGAGCAGTCCGTTGTCCGCCGCTTCCGCCGCCAGCTTTCGAATCGCGGACATTCTAATAATGATGGAAGACGACCCAAGGCGGCGATCTTCCAGCGATACTCGCCATGCGCTCACCGTGGCCTTGGTGAAGCCGGGCCGCGGTGCCTGCTGGAACCACGCCATGAACTCGTTCAGGGCCATGTTGTATACACGTTTCGTAATCGGGGAGGAGACACTGTCGAGCACCATACCCTTCAATTTCTCCCACTGGGCAATCTTCTCAATCGCTATTAAGTCGTTCATTTTCAGTCCTTTTAATGGGCATTATCGGCCACATGAACATTACCTCTGGGAGGCGAACACATCAAGCGAAAACGTGGTACGCTCGCCATGCCCTGGCGCGGAGTCGGGCTCCGCTGCTTCCCGTCGTGTGGAATAATGCGCAGTGAGCCCGACTTCGATGATCCGGAAATTCAGAGCACGGCAGCGCGCCAAAACTGATGTCCGGCGCCTAATTAGGCAGGGCGAAGGCGCGACAATTGAGTTTAAGCAGAGCCTTGAAGCTGACGCCCGAACTGGTGCCAAGGATCCAAAGGCACTTGACGGTGTGCTAAAGGCGATCGCGGCCTTTCTCAACACTGATGGTGGGACACTGCTGATCGGCGTTTCTGACGATGGACAGATCCGAGGACTCGAGCAGGACTACGCGCTTCTTGGCAAGAAGCAGAACGATGACGGCTTCGAACTTAAACTCGGAAACCTTATACGTGCCCATCTGAAGCCGCTCTCCCTGCGAAGAATCGCGATCAAATTCGAGGCGTTGCCTGAAGGAACCATCTGCAGAGTAGACGTCATTCAGAGTTCCCATGCGGTGTATCTGAACGAGAAGGAAGCATATGTGCGGGACGGCAACACAACCCGCAAACTCGAGGGGCCAGATCTGGACCGATGGTTGTCGGAACAACATGCTCGTCGCAGGTGGAAAGTGAGCTTGATCGTGGCTTTAGGGATTGTATTGATCGCACTGCTTACTCACTACTTTCTCACTGAAACCGCATTAGCAGTACTCACGCGGCCCTCACTCGCAGGGCTCGATGAGCCCCTGACACCATGCGCACTCCCAGCGGCGCCGCCCGAAAACTCTGAAGCCAAAAGCCTTTATACCAAAGGATGTCAAATGATGCGGCTGCTTGACTATCCGTCCGCGCGCCCGCTACTAGAGAAGGCAGTCTCCATCGAGCCCCAGAATGTGCCGGCCCGCATCGCACTTGCTGATGTGTGGTCCTGGCTTGGGTACGACGAACGAGCAACCGAGGAAGCCGCTAGAGCAGTGGAGTTATCGCGGAGCCTCTCACCGGAGATCACGCTCTGGGTCAGGGGAAAATATTATGAGATCGGGAACGATTTCGATAAGGCGACGGAGACCTACCAGGCGCTATGGAAATTGTCCCCCGACAACCTCGACTACGGACTCCAACTCGCAACCGTGCAACTCGAAGCTGGCGACGCACAAGATGCCTTCGCAACGATTGACAAGCTTCGGAACCTCCCACGACCAGCCGGAGATGACCCAAGGATCGATCTCCAGGAAGCCCAGACTGCTGAGTTTGTAGATGAGCCTCAGCGCCAGCGCAAGGCGGCGGAAGCTGCTCTCAAGAAGAGCAAGGGGAAACAAAGACTGCTGGCAGCAGAAGCCAAACGCTGGCTGGGAATGGCGCATCGGCAGCTTGGCGACGAAAAGAGCGCCAGAACTACACTTAAAGACGCAAAGGACACCTTTGAATCGCTCGGCGACCATGTGGGTGCGGCCCTCGTACAACAAGAAATTGCGGAGATGCTGCAGGAACAAGGTGATTTTGAGGAAGCCTCCGTGATCTACGGTGAACTGGTGCGCTTTTTCAAAGAAATAGGAAACACAGAGCATCTCGCAGGTGCCCTCGGCGACATCGCCAAAGTTCTGACCGCCAAAGGCGACGTCGGCGGTGCGGTCCGGGCGTACGACGACATGCTAGCGGCCACCACTAACGTCCGCGACAGGAGCGGTTCTGCAACCGCACTTGCTCGCAAAGGAGACCTTCTGGTCTGGGAGGGAGACTTAGCTGTTGCCAATAATCTCGACAACCAGTCCTTGGCCCTAGCACGCGAGATCAGGGACAAAAACGCTGAGGCCGACGCACTTGACAGTCTCGCTAGCACGCTAATTAAAATGGGAGACCTCGGCGGCGCTACCGAGGCGTGCCGGGAGATTAAGGTAATCACTGCGGCTCAAGGAACTAAAAGCATTACGACGGAGATTTGGCCTTCGTTGATCGAACTGGCCCTCGAAACCGGAAACAATACAGAGGCCGAGGCACTCGCGCGACAGTTCGCGGAACAACACGCGCAGGTCAAGTCACCACTTGAAGCGCGCGACAAAAACCTTTTAGCCCGTGCCCTCCTCGCTCAGGGCAAGCTCCCTCAAGCACAAGCAGCGATTACGCGTGCTACATCGATTCTGGACAAGAGCAAAGATCTGCACCTTCGCCTTGAGGCGGCCATAACTGCTGCTCAGATTCGCGCCGCGCTCGGTCCTGCCACTGACGCCGAGCGCGACATCGAACGGGTCGCGGAGAATGCACAGAGGGTCGGCTTTCTCGACGTCCAACTGGAAGCTAGATTGGCGCTAGGCATCATGGAACTGCGAGTTCAAAGGGGCGATATCGGACACGGAGTTCTCGCCACAGTCCGAGCGGACGCCAGCGCTAAGGGATTCCGCCTCATCGCTGGGAAGGCCGCCGCAGCAGCAGAGGACAGACGTTGACAATTGTTCGAGGCGCAGTGCGCGCAATCGTGTACGCGTTGCCCCCTTGATTCGACGCAGTGTCGCCCGCCTATCTTGGATTCATATCCGGCGCCGACCGGTCCTTACCCGGTGCGTGAGGCCAGGAGGGAATCCGGAATAGTACGGTATCTTGAGCATGTGATTCGCTTCCGTGGATTAGTTCAAGGGGGGCTCGGTCATTTTCGAAGACGGATGACAGATTTCCGTGAGGTGTTCGCGGAAGCCACCGGCGAGTCGCTCTTTGCGGGCACCTTGAACATTAAGGTCACTGAATTAGTGCCGATACGGGAACATTTTAGAATCGAAGACCCCCTTGCCGCGGAGCAGGATCTCCTGTTTGAGGTCTGCCGCGCCAACGGACTCTGGGCATATCGGATTAGGCCGTGCAATCGCCAGACCGGTGAGGGAGGTCACGGTGATGATGTAATTGAAATCGCCTGCTCAGTGAAGATTCCCAATGCTGATCCTGGCGGGACGATCGACCTCGAGTTCTTCAGATGACCACTGGGCGGCCGATCAATTTCGGCCCCGAAAACCTCCGCGATAAGCAGCATTATCGGCTGCCTGCGAAGCGAGGGGCGTCTTCAAGAAGCATCAATACGGGAGACAAAAGCTAAAGTTCAGATCTCCCACGTGCTATTCTCTTGGAATCATTATGCGCCTAATAATCGCGAGTGTTATTTTTTCATTCTCGCTAATTGCGCTGCAAACAGGGGAATATTCGCTTAGCGGTGTCGTCGTCAACGTGCAAACCGGTGAGCCTGTGAAGTATGCCCTGGTCACGCTGGTGGGCTTCCAAACGCAAGAGCCGGAAAAAATCGATCCAGCCAAATTACAGCCTCAGCAAAAGTCGACTCAGGCCGGGGACGCGGGGGAGTTCCGGTTCACGGGTCTCATCAAAGCCAACTACACGTTGACTGCGCAAAAGCCAGGATTCAACATGGGGTTTTCTCCTGAGGAGGTCAAATCCCGGCAAGTGGACCTTGCCGCTTCTGTCTCCGGGGTCGAGTTGAAGCTTTTGCCGCTCGGCGTCATAGAAGGAAAAGTTGTCGATCAGAATGAGGAGCCCTTGCGCGGCGTAAATATCCTCGCTCTTCAGGTCCAGATCAACGATGGCATGCGAACCACGAACGCACCCCGTTCAGTTGCGACGGACGACAGGGGCGTTTACCGGCTTTGGAATCTCACGTCCGGCCGTTACTACGTCAAGGCTGCGGGCAAAAGCGGCGGCACCTACCGTTACGTTGGCGACGCCACGCCGTATTACAGCTCCTGGCAAAGCTTCACACCCGTTTACTTGGGCGGCGGACGCACACTCGATTCGGCAACTCCTCTTCAGATCGAACCTGGTTCGACGGTGTCGGCCGATTTTCATCTGACTCTGGATCCTGCGTTCAAAATTCGCGGCACGCTCGCGAATGCTGCTTCCGGTACGGTCACGTTCGACTTGCTTCAGGGGACGGAGGACGTGTCCGCCAGCCGTACGTCGCTTAACTCGTCCACGGGTAGGTTCGAGGTGCAGGATGTAACGCCTGGAAAATACATTCTACGCGCGACTCAGGATGCGAAGATGCGGGGCGAGACTACGGTGACGGTTAGCGAGTCCGACGTCAACGATGTTTCGATCGCTCTAGCGCCGGCCGTGGCCGTGCAAGGCATCACGCGCGTGGTCGGCGCGTCGCTCAAGGCCAAGCAAATGCCCGGATTCGAGGCGGCTCGCGCCGCCGCGGGCGCCGAGGCGGAAATGGTCGATGCGATGGCGGACCAAGTCATTCAAGCGAACTGCAACGTATCCCTTCACGCGCATGAAGGCGGAGCGCACTCGCAAAGCGTTCCACAGCGCAGAATGCGGAACGCGACCGATGTTCAGGAGAACGGCTCGTTCACAATCGCTGATGTGCTTCCCGGGGTCTATGCTGTCCGCATTCAGTGCTTCGGCGGTTACCCGACTTCGGCGCTTGCCGGTGGAGTCGACTTGCTGGCCAATCCCACCCTGCTGATTCAGCCCGGCGCACCCCCGCCGCCCATCGAGATTCAGCTCAAACCTGGAGGAGGCACTCTCAGCGGAGAACTAAAAGTGCAGCCACTTCCGCAGACCACCGGAGTGCTGCTGGTACCAGCCTTTAGCAACTCTACGGGTCCTCTGGTGATTCCCGCCTTCAATCAGGGATCCCAGGAGAAGATCACGTTCACGCAGCCCTTTTTGGCGCCCGGCGACTACACCGCCTACGCACTCTCCGAATGGCAACTGGTCGAGTTTCGCAATCCGAGTTTTCTTCAATCACTGAGCGGGGGCGAAAGTGTGAGAGTTGAGGATGGCAAAGAACAGAAGATTTCGATTACGAAGGTGGTCAAGTGAAGATCGCGCTGCTGATCGCCTCATTGTCGTGCGGGGCCGCCGCCCAGATGTTCCCGATCGCCGGAGTTGTGGTGGATGCCGGAAACGGCGCGCCGATGCAGCGTGTGCACGTCACGTTGACTCCATATGGCCGTGCTTCCGATCAGCGCGCGATCATTACGGGCGCCGATGGGAGGTTTTCTCTCGAGGTACCCAAGGGCAAATTTGTCCTGACATCGGAATACCGGGGATTCCGCCAGCCGTTTGGCCAACGTGGACCGGGCATCGGTTTCAATGTCGCCATTTTTACCGGTCCGGATCAGGACACATCCAACCTGACCTTCCGTTGGTTTGCTCCGGGCGCGATCTCGGGGAAGGTGATCGACGACCGCGGCGAGTCGGTCGAGGACGCACTGGTCCAACTAATTCGCGTCTCTGTCGTAGCCGGTCGCAAAAGCCGCGGAACAGTCGCGTGGGCGCGTACCAACGACTTGGGCGAATATCGCTTCGGCCAACGCGCTGGCGGAACATACTACGTCGCCGTTACGGGCGAACCGTGGTACACGGCGCGCTCTCAGTCTTTTCGACTTCCAGGCCAGCCCGCCGACGATGCCGCGCGCGAGCCGGCGCGATCGTATGCGCCCGTATACTATCCAAACGCGAGTGATCCGAACAGCGCGCAGCCGCTGGAACTTGCCGCGGGAGCTGAAGTGACTGCGGATTTCCGGTTGGCCACGGTCACGGGCGTAGATTTGCATGTCCGTTGCCAGCACCCGGCTGGGAAATCTGCGCTGATCAGTCTGCTTTCCGATGGTGCTGCCGGAGTAGATGCATATCAACGGCAGGTCTGGGTTTTCGGAGACGACCAGACAATAGCCGGGGTTCTTCCGGGCCACTACACGTTATCGGTCGATGGCAAGAACGGATATGAGGCTTCGGCGCGGAAAGAGATTGACATTGGTCAATCCGATTTAAGTGTGGAGCTCTCGATGGCTCCTCCGCCTAGCGTCAGCGGGAATGTGGTTTTCAAAGATCCGGCTCGTAAGCCACGACGCGCAGCCTACGTTCGGCTGGTCGCGGAGTCCAACGGAACGGCGATCGCCCGCTCGCTCGATTCCACCGGCGTCTTTTCATTCGAGAACGTCCCACCCGGTCGGCGGCGTGTGCAGATGAGCGGTGCGGATGGTTTTTTCGCCGCGCAAATTACAGTCGAAGGCGCAACGCTCGATGGCCCCGTGATCGACGTGGCGGCGGGTGCGACGATTCAACTGAACATTGTGGCCAGCGACGAAATAGGCACTCTCAAGGGTTTTGTAATGGACGGAGACAAACCGGCGGCCGGAGTCCTCGCCGTACTTGCCCCCAAGATCGATTCCAAGGATCCTGGCGATTATCGGGGCTTTCAGACCGATAGCGACGGCAGCTTCGACTATCAGAATGTCCGCGCCGGCGAGTATATTTTGTTCGCCGTAGAGCGCGTAGATCTCGAATATGCCAACCCGGCCGCGGTTCGGCCCTATCTCTCGTCCGGGAAGATCGTCCAAATCTCTGCGCACGCAACCGTCGCCGAGAACGCTGCGCTAACCGCGCCCATTCAGCGAGAGTAACGCAAAGTCCTCAGCATTCGCCCGATGTGGCACATTATCGTCCACTTCCCAGAACGCCGTTTCGGGTCAAGTTCCGAATGGCCGACTCATTGCTAGGCCCGACAGCCCACCGTAGTAGTGCGAGTTCTGGGCTGACTTCCAAGTGCGATTCACATGGACCCAAACAACCGGTCGCCGCCGTTTTCGAGGAAGACGGCTCGGGCTTGAGAGTCCATCGACGAAGCGCGGTTCACCAGCCCATCGAATTGCGGATGGGAGCGCAATGATTCCAGCCAGCGATCATGTAAGAGGGCATAGTGGCAGCGGTATCCTCTGTCAAGGGCGATGGAGAGAAACTCCAGCGCGCGTTCCGGATCGTTCAACTTCGCCAGCAGAGTCGCAACGCTGAAGCGCAACTCTGGATCGTCTAGAATCACCGGGAGAAGCTTCCGTGCTTGATCAAGCGCGTCCAGAGCCGATTGGCGGTTACCTTCGAGGCAGGCTCGGTAGACTATCGCCCATGGTGCGAGCTGCATGGGCAGTGTCTTCTCGGCTGACTTGGCAATCGAGATCCCGTCCTGCTCTCGACCTAGAGCTAGGTACGACGGAAACACGACGTCGGCGTCCATAGGGCTGGAGTAGTCGAGCGCACTTTCGAAATCGCCCAAACGAAAATAGGTGTAGGCGACGCTGGTCCGGACGTCCGGGTCTAGCTGCTTCGCACGATGATGCGCGGCAAGAGACGCCTTCAACAGGCCGCAATACCGGCAGGCATGAACCAGCCCCGTGAGCAACTGGGGATCGTTGCGGTGTGTTTCGGCGCGCTTTAGCAGTCGTTCCAAAGCCTGCAGCGACCGCCCCAAATCGGTTTCGAGGGCGGTATAGAAATTGTGGGCGAGAGCCAGTTCGGGATTGAGTGCGAATGCCTTGCGGAAGGCGTCTTCCGCGCGGGCGAGGTTGGCGGCGTACTCTCCTGCGAACTTTCCGAGAAAACGGTAGGCTCGACCCAGGCATGCCCAGGCCGGCGCGTAGTTCGGGTCAGCTTCTAACGAGCGGAGGTAAAGATCGCGCGCCAGGACCATGTTGTGCGCCCCACCGGAGGCGGCGAGCTGGTTGGCGCGGAGGTAAAGTTCGTACGCGATCGCGCTGGCCGGAACGTCGTGCTTGAGGGTATGCCGTTCGCGGGCCGTGAGGGGAAGCGTCAAGGACTGAATGATCCGATCGACAAGATCGTCCTGAAGCTGGAAAATATCTCGCATCGGCACCTGGCAAGTGTTGGACCAGAGCACTGTGCCGGCCGGCGCCTCGACCAGCTGGGTGTGTACCCGAAGTCGCTCGCCATCCGACAAGATTGTGCCCGTCAGAATGGCATCCACCTGGGCCTGTTCGGCGACCAGCTTCACGTCGAGTTCATTCGACGTCGCGAAGCGGGACGCCACCAGCATCGACCGCACCACCACCGAATCAATCGCGGCGAGCGAACTGGCGATCGCCTCCGGCAAGCTGACCGAAAGAAAATCGGATGCCTCGTTCGGCCGCAGAATACGGAACGGAAAGACAATCAACCTGGTAAGAGATTGGAGGGAAGGCGACGGCGAAAACGCCGGGTTGGCAAGGTCCTCGAGAACCATCTCGGCCGATGAATAGCGCTCCTCGCGATTCTTGCGCAGAAGTTTGTCCACCACGCCGCCCAAAGCGACCTGCAGGGGTAGCGCCTGATCGTGGAGAATTGCGTGCATCGTGTCGACCGCCGACTTGCGTGGCCACGGATGTCTCCCTGCTATCATCTCGTAGAGAATAATTCCGAACGCGAACAGGTCACTGCGTTGATCGACTTCCTGCCCGAGGATTTGCTCGGTGACATATAGGCGACGGTTCCCATAATCTGCCCGGGAACACTAACGCCGGCCGTCACTGTCTCTTCGGTCTTGAGCGCACCGGTCGCCGGCATCTGCTTGGCAAGGCCGAAGTCGAGCACCTTTACGTATCCGTCGGAGCGAACCATGATATTCGCGGGTTTGAGATCGCGATGGATAATGCCAGCGGCATGCGCGGCGCGAAGCGCGGCAGCGATTTGCGTGGCGAGCCGGAGCGTCTCAGCCTGGGAGCGAGGCTGTAGGTTTTCACGCAAAACTATGGGCACGCCCTCTATGAGCTCCATCACTAGATAATCCGGGCCGACATCGAAAATCTGACAGATGTTGGGATGATTCAGCGCGGCGATGGCTCTGGCTTCATGCTCGAAGCGCGCGCTGAACTGTGCGCTGGAGACTTTGATCGCGACGTCGCGACTCAACCGCGCATCTCTGGCGCGATACACTTCTCCCATGCCGCCAGCGCCGAGGGGCGCAAGGATTTCGTATGGACCGAGTCTGTCGCCCGCGGAGAGCGGCATTTGACTGCCAAGTTTACCCGATCAAGAGGTATTGCGCCCAGATCATGAGCAAACGGAAATTACCCGGACCCCTGGTTCTCGATATGAAGCAGAAGTCCGGATGTGGGAAGTTTGGCAAACGTTATCAAGCATTAACGTCGCCCGCTTCAACGGAGCGTGTTCAGATCCGGACATGCTGATACCGGATCTGAACGCGGGAGGGTCCAAACCCGAAGAAAACACATCGTCCGACCAACGGCTTTCGGATTGCACTCCGATGTGTCTTGTTCGCCATCCTAACGGACATCCGATACTCGGCCAGAAAGTTCGCACGAGCGCCAGGCCTCTCGGCCGCTCTGCTGCTCACGATTGCATTCGGCATCGGCAGTAATGTTTCCGTCCGTCGCTTCGCGCTGGGCTTGACGAAACCCGAGTCGCCACTCGCGTCCGATCGAAGACTTGTCTCGGTGTTCGGGGAAGGCTCGCATCGCGCGGCCGGTCCGCTTTCCTATAGCGACTATCAAACACTGCAAACCCGCTCCAATGTCTTCGAATGGGTTGCCGCGGCGCGCATTTTGCCAGAGACCATCAGACTGGCGGCCCAATCGCCCATTATGTCCGTTGCAGCGGTAACTCCACGTCTCTCGGAACTGCTCGCTCTCCCTACGAATGACGGAATCGTGATCAGCCAGCGCGTTCGCCAAATCGAGTTCCGCTCCACAGACGCTGTTCGTGGTGAGTCGGTTCGCCTCCGCGGCGCCGATCAGCACATCGCCGGTATCGCGCCGGAATGGCTCGAAGGCTTGTATCGAGACCGTCCCGTTGACCTCTGGGTGCCCTTGCCGGAGGCTACGCTACAAGACGTCAATCCCGCCACCCGGGATTTATGGGTCATCGCGCGCCTGCGGCCCGGGGTAGCGATCCATCAGCTCGCCGATCCCGGCAGGATTCGCGTCGTTCCTTACACCGGGATGACGCCAGACGCGGCCGACAGTCTGTCACGAGTCGGCACGCTCCTCAGCTTCGGCGCGGGACTCGTTTTCTTCATCGCTTGCGCCAATGTCGCTTCGTTCCTGGTCGGGCGGGCCGCCGCCAGTTCTCACGAAACCGCGCTGCGCGTCGCGCTCGGCGGCGGACTCGCGCAACTCGCTCGCGGACTACTCGCCGATAGCATCGTCATCTCCCTTACCGGAGGCGCACTCGGGGCTTTGCTAGCACTATGGACATCGCGCGTTCTTCCCGCGCTCCTGTTCGAAAATGACGCTGCGCAACTGTTCGCCTCGCCCGATGTACTCGGCGTCGTGACCGCATCCGCGCTGTGCGTCTCTATCACCATCGTGTCCGGTCTGCTGCCGGTCTTCTCGATTTCCAACGACCGTCCGGCGACCGTGCTGCGTCGCGAAAGCGCCGGCCCTTCGCGAGTTATCCAACGCGTCCGCCTGAGTTTGGTGATGGCCCAGATGACCAGTTGCTGCATACTGGTGATCGCCACGGCACTCCTGTTTGAAGCGTTTCACACGGCCCTACAAACCAGCGTCGGCCAGCGCCTTGGCCACCCGATTCTCGCGAGCGTCCTGACCGCGGACGCATGGGGCGGCACCAGGTACTTTGAGGAGGTTCAGCGCGCGACGCAGGCGGTCGAGGGTGTCTCGCCGATGGTCTGGATGGCGCAGCTCCCCGGCGCCCTGCCCGCATGGCGATCCTTCCGTATCGATCCACAACAGGTGCCCCTGCGGGAAATCATCTTGGACCGAGCGCCCTTTACTACTGATTTATTCGAGCTCTTCGACATGCGGCCCGCGGCGGGCCGGCTATTTGGCACCGCGGATGAAACGTGTCCAACCGCCGTGGCGAATCCGGAGGCTGCCGATGCGCTGCTGGGCGCTGAAACGGTTGGCCGATCCATACGTCCCGCAGCCGGCCGTCCAGTCGAAATTATCGGCATATTTGCGCGGAAGGAGGCGCGTCCGTCGCGGAGCCGCCCTACGATTTACTACTATCATGCGAATCGGACCAACGCTTCTATGGATCAGATCGCATCGGGTCGTTTTCGCGCGCCCTCGCCAGAGAAACTCGAGACGGCCGAACTCAACCTGAACGTCGTTTCACCGGGATATTTCGCGGCTATGGGATTGCCGCTTGTCGCGGGCCGGATCTTTGCAGAGGATTCCGCACCGCGCGCGTGCCGGGTGGGCGTGATCAATGAGGAAGCCGCGGAACTCTATTTTCACGGCAAAGCCGTGGGAGCAGCCGTGATCGACGAAGGCGGACGCCGCACAGAGATCATCGGCATCGTGCGTTCGACATCGCTCGGAACCTTCGAGCCGCCTGCCGCACCCACCATCTATTTTCCGATGATCCAGGACTGTGCGCGCGGCATGACCCTGATCCTCGGCGCCCGTAATGTGAATCGTGATCTGCTGACAAAACTGAACGGCATTATCGAAGCCGTACCGGGACGCGGTCCCGCTCCCGTACTCGTTAGGACGCTTGAAACTTATCTGGGGCAGACCGCGCTGGCGCCCCTCCGAATTGCGACTCTCATCATCGGGGCCTCCGCCACGACCGGGTTTATCCTCAGTGTCCTCGGCTTGTTCGGCAGCTTGAGCGACTCCGCACGCCAACGGCGTCGCGAAATGGCAGTTCGCATCGCGCTCGGCGCCCAACGCCGCCACGTGGTCTTCCAGGTACTAGCGGAAGGAGGGCGACTTGCCTGCGCGGGCGCATTGGCAGGTACGCTCGCATCCGTGCTGCTGTCGCGAGTGTTGATCCGAATCTCCCCTGGCAACCGCTCGCCGGCTTTATGGGTGTGGCTAGCCGCTCCGGCTGCGTTGGCCGCGACAGTTGCGATTGCAAGCGTATTTCCTGCGCGACGCTCATGGATCGCCAATCCGCTTGAAGTATTGCGAGATGAGAATCGATGACGGCTTTGCCGGTCGCGCCCTCTGAATGTAATTTGCCATCCGGCGGTCGGCTGGGACCATGAGATGGCGCGCTCGAACTGTTAAGTGCCATTATCGGCAGCTTTCTGGAAAGCCGTTTGGAGGGTTTCGGGTGCCGTGAAAAGGTAGTTCGCAATCCAAGTCTCCGGGTAGCCTATGATGCTGGAGCCATACTATCGGAGTTCAGCTGAGGGACGCACCCAGACAGCGCATCGAGCGTGGCACTCATGGAATTTGTGACAGTGCTGGGTGATCACAGTGTGACAGAGCTGTGCTGGAAATTGGGCGGGGACTGGTGATTGCAAATCGCCTGTACCAGCGTAAGTGCAAGAGAGACTTAGGCTCGCCGTTTAAGGGGTATTCCGGGAATCGTTTGGAACGGCCCTTGCTACACTCCAAGCATGAGGCGCACAGTTTTTGTGTGTTTTGCCATTCTGAGAATATTCACGCTCTCAGACGCTCGCGCCGCACTCCCGGAGCCGCCACGGCAACGTGACCCCTGGCAACCTCCCACTACTGTCGCGATTCCCGACTATGTTGTGAAAGTTTCAGCTCAATTATTTGCCGCCGGTCTTGCGGATCCACGCGGCGGTGTGTATCGAAAAGTTGAAATCTTCAATCTTCACAACGACCAAGACACCGTGCAAACCCACGCTTGGCTCTTCCCAGGCGAAACGGCAGTTTGCTGGAACGGATTGGTGTACCGGGTCAAAAGTGCAGGGGCTGTGGCCGACCTAGAGACAGACGTTCAAACAGTCCTTTCAGCCAAGCCCTGGAGCGGCAGAATGCCGACTATATTTCGGGCGGGCGACGATCCAGATCCTGCTCCTGCAGCATTCTGGTCTGACATGCAGAGCAACCAGACCATCGTACCCACCTCTATCTCCCTTTTGCTCCGGCTTGAGCGAGCCGATTTGGCCGAGAAACTGTGGGCCGCGCCCGAGGTGCCTACGATTGCCGGAAACAAAGTGGGGCCGCACGAAACAGAGGAAGGTTTGTGGCTTGCTACCGCCGCTACAGCGTGGTTCGCAACGGCATACTGGCGTCTTGTTTTCGCATTTGGCGCGGGCAACGACCTGGAGGCCGCTGACGTAGGGGAATCGATCCTCGAATGGCGGTCGCGAGTTCCCGACGCCTGGCGAGTGGAAAATCGGTGGGTTCCGAAGCGTGTTCCGGATATTTCTTTCTTGAATCCTGTCCCGCAACTCACCGCAGATGCTCGGCGCCGCCTCAAAGGATCAAAGCGGGAGGACCTGGATCTAAAGACAATCGCGGACGACGCGACCGGCGTAGGTCATTTCTCACAACAGCCGCAAGCCGTGCGCGTCGCGCAACTGATCGACAGACTTGAGGATATGATTGGCAGCAAGATCTCCTACCCCGGACCTTTGGTTTTTTCCTTCGCCCCCGCCTATAAGCTACTCGTCCGCGAAGGGGATGCCGCGGTGATAGCGCTGATCGACGCCTACGAGAACGACGAGCGGCTCACTCGCACCTTCGATTACTCCCGGCCGTGGAACATTGCGTACACACCAATCGCCGTGCATCAAGTCGTCGAACTGCTTTTGGGAGACGTTCTCGGAGACAACGCCTGGAAAGGAAAGACGCCCGCCGAACTCCAATCCTGGTGGCGCGAGCGGCATTCAACAAGTCGTGCTGAACGCAGTTTCCAGATGCTCGCCGATGACCGCGCAACTCACGAACAGTGGCTCGAAAGCGCTGACTTCTTGACCACTCGATCAGACTTGCAGCGGTTTCAGGGCGGGTTCACCATGCAACCGGGCGGCTGCGATCCCGGCAAAAGTCTTGCGCCCCCTAATGGTGAATCATTCAGGACCCGTGCCAATCCGTCGATGACTGAATTGCTCCAAAAGCGCGCGGCAGCTCTGGCCAACCTGGGTTCCAGTCTCGCCTGCGTCATGTCGGTCAAACTCGCTTTATGGGACGAAAAAGCCGCGCTCCCGTCGCTAAGACTGGCAGCGAAGCTTCAAAGCTGTCGAGCCAACCCTCTGATCGCGATTGCACGCTTATCCGTCGGCGATGAAACTGCGGCTTCCGATTGGGTCGCGGAATTACCTCATCATGCGAAGTTCCCACCACTCATGCTGAACGAATTGGCGCCCTTCTGGATTTTCCCGCAGGATCCTGTGCTCGAACAGGCAGCACAGTCGCTATTCGAAAAGCCTGACGCTGATTGGTCGCCTGTCAAGGCATACAACCACATAAACTCGCCACTCATCGCCGTGCCCGCATTTCGTCGAGCGGCTCTCACCGCGCTTCACGATTCGACCGTAGTCGCCAGATTTACGCAACGTGCGAATGGATACTTGTCCTTTAGCTTCGCCAATGGAGGCGGCGGGTCCTTTCCCGATAGCGTCGATCCAAGAGCAGCGCGAGGTGAAGAGCCCCCAATTCGAGCCAAGGACCTAGTGGCGTGGGGAGTCAGCAACATGGAAGGTGCGCCCGAGTTCGGTCTTGACTGGACCACAGCTGAGAAGGACGCCGCGCTGCCCGTGATAGGAAGCTTCCTCGAATCGAACGGAGCGGACTTACACCCTTCCCCATCACGACTTCAGGAAATGGACTGCGGCGGGCACATATCTTCGAAACCTTCTTCGAAGTGACGGACCCTTACCGAACGTGAGTCACGCGCTACTCGACGTTGAAGCGCGGCCGCGGGCGTGCAGTGCGCTACGGGAAGTTCACCATACGGAAAGCATCCGCCAGATGTTTCACATTATCGGAAGCGTGTCCAGGTGGGCCGATTTCTAGGCGCAGGAGGCAACCACGTGATTTTCCGTCCCTCAGTCCTGCTGCCGTCGGAATTAACGATCATGACCTGCCACACCTTGGGCTCGCCCGCTGGCGTCGCCGCTTCTTCGAGCCGTTCCAGCCTCCGAGTGATGTTTTTCGCGGTCATCCAAAACCTTCTCTGTCTCGATCCCAGAATCCTCGCCGCCAGCCGCTAGGCTTGTTTAGGGCCAGTTCGATAATCTTGTCCGGTCCGCCTATCCGCGTCACAAGAATCTTCAGCACCAGTGGGGCATCCGGCCTCAGACGCGCTTCAAGGCGCTCCAAGCGCCGAGCAAGAGTTCTGCTGACATTCGGCTGCCTAACTCTGGTAACGAGACACCGCTACCCGCACCCTGGCCGTTATTGCAAGCAAACTCTCCTTCGCGCCAGACGCATCGGCCGCCGCGACCCAGGCCGAGTGCCGACGCTCAAGTTGCTCAAGCCGTCTGAAGGTTGTTTTCACAAACGTGTTTCCCGTCCTCCCTCAAGACTGCGCCGAACCAGAAACCGCGTCTCGAATTCGCCGCCGGAGTTCCTCAACGGTCGGCTGCGGCCTCGACTCCCAATCGGGATCTTCCCGCCGCGGGTCTGCCATCCGACTGATTTTTGTCAGAATCCGCTCGCGCGCCCCGGATGAATCGTCCGCTGCAACCAACTCCGAACGGCGCTGCTCAAGCTGCTGAAGCCGTCTGAGAGTTGTTTTCACAAAGAGCCCTTCGGACCATAGAAGATGGATTCTCCCCGGCGCATTTCATCACGGCGCGGTACGCGGCGATCGAGCTAAGCCAAATCGCATTGTGATCTTGCCCGGTCATATAAAGGTAGAACTGCCGGTCCCAGTATTCGAGCCACTTTCGCGTGTGCGGCACTAAGCCTACGGGATCGGTAAGAACTGTTTCCATCGTTTTCAGACGTCGTTGAAGATGCTTCATTTGGTCGGGTTCGTGCTAATTACCCCATCCCTTTTTATATCGCCCAAGCCTCTGAGATCCGCGCCGTGTTCGCGCAAAAACTTCTCCAGTTCCTCTGCATTGAGGCCCTCCGGGAGATGGAGAAGGTCCACGAGGCCGATGCCAGGGCCAGTAGGAACGAACCCGCATTCGCGAAGAATGTCCATGCATGTGTCGATATCCAGGGCATGCCCCCAGGCGGCCGCGCTCACCACGACTAAGAGCCCTGGCTTCCCTGCCGCTATCCCGAGGTGATTCTCAAGTTTGTCGATCCGTGTGGTGACTGTTTTGGTCATCCAGTGCTCCCGACTCGCGAAGGCGTGTAGCGCTTCATCGTTTCTGATTCTCCTGTGCCTGTTCGAGAGCCGCTAGGCGCGCATCGATGTCCTCGATTTCAATTGCCTTGGCTGCGTGATTGAAAATCGCCTCGGCTGCCCGTACTTTCACGGACGCCGGCGTGGCCGGATCGATAAGCGTCTTCAGCAGAGTAGTGGCCGCCGCGGAGGTTCCCTGCTGCAGCCGGGCCACAGCTTGCCTGTACGCTCCCTTGCGCGCATCCCGGTAAGCGGCCTCGAACTCCGGCAGTTTCTGCCAATTCAGCAATGTGTTAGGAGCCACACCAATGGATTTTGCCGCCTCTTCAAGGTTGCGCTGAGTCAGCAAGGCGACGATCGCCTCTTCCTTCTTCCGTCCAAATTTGCTGCCGTGGCCTTTCATCTGACGCATTCTGACGCAATCTGCATCACAACCCCGGAATCATCGCCAACCATTCGCCACTGTTGATTCGACTTGCTTTTCAGAGCCTTCAGAGTGATCGATGTTGTCACGCGGTGATCACCGCCAAAGGAGACAACATGACCACTGAACAAACGGAAGCAATGACCGAGACGAAGGCGACGAAAAAGGCCACCACTGGCGCACGTCGCGCCAACGTTGCGCCCGCCAAGGGAAAGGCGGGGAAGAAGGCCGCCCCAGCCAAGAAAGCGCCCAAAAGCGCTAAGAATGCCCCCAGTGCCAGGGGCGGCAGCAAGACGGCGACCATCCTCGAACTGCTGAAACGGCCGGGCGGCGTCACCGCCAAGGAATTGCTGAAGGCCACTGGCTGGCAGCCACATTCGCTGCGGGGTTTCCTTTCGGGAACCGTGGGCAAGAAAATGGGGCTCACAGTCACGTCCACCAAGGGCGAGGACGGAGAGCGCAGCTATTCCGTCAAAGCCTGATCTACCAAGTTGTTCTTCGCATCGCGCCGCCGGGTATCTGCTCGGCGGCGTTTCTCGTTTTCGAGAAGGCGCAACTCCGCCGACCAATCCGAAAGCGCCAGACACAACCCTTCCACATCGTGGTGGCCCGCCAGAATCTCCCCCTCGATTTCCGCGATCTCTCGTCGGCAGCGTTCGATTCACGTCGACTCCTTTTGCCGCTCCTGCGCGATCTGGTCGAAGGTCCGGCCGTCGCCGTCGAGCGTGGCGCTTTTGTTGCTTAAGGATTGCCAGCGTTACACCACC
>Ga0182024_10001687_pt1 | contig 56098 bp, 42 predicted proteins | sample P32metaG_FD_120480 | JGI IMG/M metagenome (GOLD analysis project Ga0182024, IMG submission 120480) | Permafrost microbial communities from Stordalen Mire, Sweden - P3-2 metaG (Illumina Assembly) | ecosystem: Environmental > Terrestrial > Soil > Wetlands > Permafrost | place: Sweden: Stordalen...
CTCCCTGACGGTCGCGCCTCAAGAGCGGAAGAACGCGCTCCCTGACGGTCGCGCCTCAAGAGCGGAAGAACGCGCTCCCTGACGGTCGCGCCTCAAGAGCGGAGGAACGCGCTCCCTGACGGTCGCGCCTCAAGAGCGGAGGAACGCGCTCCCTGACGGTCGCGCCTCAAGAGAAGAGGCTATTCGTTGCGGAGGGCGATTACCGGATCGACACTCATGGCGCGCCGCGCCGGAATCAGGCAGCCGAGCGTGGCAGCCGCGCCCAGCACCAGCGATATCAGAATGAACGTTGCCGGATCGGTCGGCGACACTTGAACCAGCAACGAAGCGAGGACGCGCGTGACGCCGAACGCCGCGAGCAGTCCCACCGCTAATCCGATCAAGAGTTGGCGCATGCCCTGCGCGAACACCATCGAAAGGATATTTTGACCCGACGCCCCGAGCGCCATTCGCACGCCGATTTCCTGGGTGCGCTGGCTGACAGAATGCGCGATCACGGCGTATAACCCGACGGATGCGAGCACCAGTGCGATGGCCGCGAAAGTTCCGAACAGAGACCCGAACACACCCTGTTGCCAATAGTTCACGGCAAGCCTTTCTTCGAGCGTGCGCACGTTGTACAAGGGCATGTCTTCATCGAGCGCCTGGGTTTCGCGGCGGAACGCGTTGATGAGCGTCGATGGCGGGACGTGCGTGCGGGCCATCAGGGCCATGTCGCGCATCGGCTTCTGGCGGTAGGGCACGTAAATCAGCGGATCGAACTGGTGAGCCTCGATATCGTTTTGCAAAATATTGGGGGCTATTCCGACCACGGTCAGCCACGGGCCCGTCTTAGCCGGCGCGGTGACGCCGAGCCGGGGTATGTCTTGTTCGAAGATGCGGAGGCGCTTTCCGATGGGATCGTCGCCGGGGAAAAACTTTTCGGCGAAGCGCGCGTTCACGATCGCAACGGGAGGTCTCGCGGCGCCGTCAGCGTCGATGAAAACGCGGCCGCGCAGAAGGCGCACATCCATGGCGCGAAAATAGTCGGGGCTGATCACGAGAAGGGAATCTTCCCGCGCGTTTTTGAAATCGACCGGCGGGCGTCCCTCGATTTCGAAGGGATAGGTCAGCGATCCGCCGGTCGGCATGGTAATGGAAATGCAGGAAACATCGACGCCGGGGAGCGCTTCCAGGTGGGCTTTCAGGCGTTGGTGAAATGAAATCTGGTCTTCGGGATGGGAATATTTCGCTTCCGGCAGGAGCAAACGCATCACCAGAACATTCTTCTCGTTCACGCCGGTTTTGGTCTGATAGATTTTCAAGAAGCTACGGATCATGAGTCCGGCGCCGGCCAGCAGCACGACGGCGAGCGCCATCTCGGTGACCACAAGAATTCCGGAAAGATATTTTCCGCGACCAGTGCCGGTGGATCCGCGGCTACCATCCTTGAGCGAAGTGTTGACGTCCAGCCGCGACAACCGCAGCGCGGGAGCGAGGCCGAAAAGCAGGCCGGTGCCCAGCGAAATCGCAGCCAGGTACAGGAAGCCGCGATAGTCCATCGAAAAATCGACCCAGGATGGGGCCCGATCGCGCACGGATGCCGCGAAGATGCGGAGTCCCCATTTCGAAATCAGCCAGCCGAAGAATCCGCCGAGGATGGATAGCATCACACTTTCGACCAGCAATTGGCGGATGATGCGCCAGCGTCCAGCACCGAGGGCAATTCGAATGGAAATCTCACGCGACCGTTCGACGGCGCGAGCGAGCAGCATGTTCGCAACATTGGCGCACGCGATCAGCAGGACGAAGAGCACCGAGCCCATGAGGGCGAAGATCAACACCTTGATTTCGGGACCCGCGAACTGTTCCGAGAAGGTGTGGACCACTGCCCTAAAGCCTTGATTGGTGTCCGGATAGGCGCGAGCCAAGTTGTTCGCGATGGTGTTCATTTCCGCGGTGGCGGCGGTCTCCGTGGCGCCCGGCGCCAATTCTCCAATCGCGTTGAAGTCACGCGCCTCGCGCTTTTCCGAACGCGGACCGGGGACGAACTGCGTCCACAAATCCGTGTCGAGAGGGAACCGGAACTCCGGCCGCATCACGCCGATCACGGTGGTTGGAACATCGTTGATGCGAAGCGTCATTCCAATCACAGACGGGCTGCTCCCGTATCGATTGGCCCAGATGCGGTCCCCCAGGATCGCGATGGGCGCGGCGCCGGGCTTCCCATCGTCGGCGGTTAAGTCGCGGCCGATCACGGGCTTTTGCCCGATGAGCGCGAAGGTGTTGACGGTCACTTGCGTCACGCTATAGCGGGAGGGCACGCCGGTTTTGTCGCTGAGATTCGCCTGGTTGAAATCGTAGAGCGCGAGGCCGTCGAACGATTTGGCTTGCTCGCTCCAGTCGCGAAAGTCGGGATAGGAGACGCCGGAGCGGTTGACGCCCTGCGCTTGCAGGTACAGAATCCGGCCGCTCACAAACGGCATACTCTTCAACAGGACGCCGTCGGCGATCGCGAACACGGTCGCGTTGACGCCGATGCCCAGCGCCAGGGCGGCCACGGCGATCCCCGTGAAACCGGGGTGGCGGGCCATCGCGCGCAGGCCGTAGCGTACGTCCTCGGACACGTTTGGTAACGACGCCATGCGGAATTAGACGCCGGCGGCGGGAAAAAGTTCAAACGAAAAACTTCCAAGAACAGAAGCTGAGCCAAGCGAAGGCTGCGCGTCGACATTACTTCGGCCGAAACCGTTGCCGATGGAATACAGGTGTGGGCGCCAAGGTCGAATGGACTTAAAGCTGCGGCTTCGAACGCGTTCCCCGCTTTCCGATCGCGTGATCACGATCCCAGGCATCGCCAAATGGAGTACGATGCTCAAATGATCACTCGCCGGAATGTTATCGCGACCCTGGGAGCCGGGGCGGCGATCGAAACGCTAGCGCTGGGCCAGCGCGGCGGCCCGCAGACGCCTCCGCTCGCCCCGGATTCGCCGATCCTCCAATTGAAAAGCCGCCGCGCCGAGGCCAAGCCGATCACCGTGGAGGAGCGTCACGCCCGGATCAGCCGCGCGCAGGAGTTGATGCGCGAAAACAAGATCGACGCGATGGTACTGACCCAAGGCACCTCGCTCGAATATTTCGGCGCGATTCGCTGGAACGGAAGCGAGCGGCTGTTCGCAATGGTGGTGGCTGCGAAAGGCGATCCATTTTTCGTATCGCCAGGGTTCGAAGAGGATCGCGCGCGGGAGCAGATCGCGATGGGACCCGGAGGGAAAGATCCGCGCGTTCTGATCTGGCAAGAGGACGAAAGCCCTTACGCACGCGTCGCGGCCGGGCTACGCGAGCGCAACATCGCCGCGGGAAATGTCGGGATCGAGGAGACCGTCAAGTTCGTGTTCGTGGATGGAATAGCCAAGGCAGCTCCCGCGATGAAGATGGTGAGTGCGACGCCCGTGACAGCGGGGTGCCGCATGGTGAAGTCGGATCATGAAATCGAATTGATGCGGCTGGCGTCGAAGGTCACGCTCGAGGCGTACGATGCCGCGTGGAGGAGCCTGCACGAAGGCATGACGCAGAACGATTTCGCTGGATTGGTTTCGGCCGCGCACGCCCGCCTCGGATTTCCCGGGAGCGCCGGCGTCCAGGTGGGAGAATTTTCGGCGCTTCCACACGGGTCGGCGACACCGCAGGTGATCAAGCGCGGGGAGATCTTGTTGATCGACGGCGGCTGCCAGGTGGAAGGCTATCACTCGGATCTGAGCCGTACTTTTGTGATCGGCAAACCCACCGACCGGATGCAGCGGGTTTTCGATATCGTGCATCAGGCGCAGACGGCTGCGCTGAAGGCGGCGCGTCCGGGAGTGGAATGCAAGGAAATCGACGCGGTCGCGCGGAAGGTGGTGGCGGATGCGGGCTTCGGCGGCAACTACGATCATTTCACGCATCGCGTGGGACACGGCATGGGGATGGACGGGCATGAGTGGCCCTATCTGGTTCGCGGCAACCCGATGAAAATTGTCCACAACATGGTGTTCAGCGACGAGCCCGGAATCTATCTTCACGGCGAATTTGGCGTGCGCCTGGAAGATGACCTGCATATCACCGCCGATGGAGCGGAGTTGTTCACACCGCAGAGCCCTTCCCTAAACGCCGTGTCTTAGGCGCCCACGCTGGCGCGTGGGGATGGAGCACGCGAAAGCACGCGGGTACGGTATGCTGGGCGATCTGGTCGCGAAGGCGGCCGTGAGCCATGCCGGTCTACGCCGCCACGATTTTCCTCAGTGCGTTCCTTCTTTTTCAAATCCAGCCGATGCTCGCGAAGTTCATCCTGCCGTGGTTCGGCGGATCGGCCGCGGTGTGGAGCGCGGCGCTACTATTTTTTCAGATTTTCCTGTTGGTCGGTTATTTGTACGCGCACTGCCTGGTTCGGTTTTTGCGGCCGAAGACGCAGATGCTGGTGCACTCGACGCTTTTAGTGGCAAGTCTGCTGGCGCTGCCGATCATTCCCGCCGGACATTGGAAACCCGCGCTGGGGAAACCGGCGCTTGGGACAGCCGGGGACGGTGGAGATCCGGCGATGCAAATTCTCCTGCTGCTGGGTGCGACGGCAGGGTTGCCGTATATCCTGCTTTCGGCCACAAGTCCACTGCTGCAAGCCTGGTATCTGCGAACGCGTGCCGGGGTGATTCCGTATCGCCTGTTCGCGCTCTCGAATTTCGGCTCGATGCTCGCGCTGCTCAGCTATCCGGTGCTGGTTGAACCGAAACTAGCGCTGGGAGCGCAGGCGGAGGCGTGGTCGTTAGGTTACGCGGTGTTCGCGGTTATTTGCGCGATCGCTGGTTGGAAGAGCCGCGGACGCGAAGTTCCCACTAGCAGCACTGCGCCCGGCGGCCCGATGGGTGACACGGCTTCCGGCGATTTGCTCCAACACGACGCCTCTTTGATCGTGAGACCGACGGCGGGCGCCATCGCATTGTGGATCGGACTTGCCGCCTGCGCATCCACCCTATTGCTGGCGGTGACCAGTCACCTGACACAGAACATCGCCCCGATCCCGTTATTGTGGATCGCGCCGTTGAGCCTGTATCTGCTCAGCTTTATCTTGTGCTTCGAATTTGAACGCCTCTACCATCGCGTCGTTTTCCTGCCGCTGCTGGCGGGATCGCTGGGTCTGCTGGCCTACGGCGATACCCTGTACGAAAATAATGCGGAACTGAAGCGACTGATCCCGGCGCTGTGCAGTGCGTTGTTCGTGTGCTGCATGGTATGTCACGGTGAGCTCGCGCGCAGGAAACCACATCCGCGTCATCTGACGCTTTACTATCTGATGGTTTCGGCAGGCGGCGCGGCGGGAGGATTATTCGTCGCGCTGGCTGCGCCGCGTTTCTTCACTGGCTATTGGGAGCTTCCCATTGCGATGGTGGGGTGCGTGGTGTTGGTGACATGCGTACTGTGGAATGCAATTCGTGGCGAAAACCGGCGCGCCGTGGTTCGCGTCATTGTCCGTGCCGCCATGATCGCCGTCACAGTCGCGTTCGCGATCTATCTCGGCAACGCCGAATGGAACAAGCACCGCGAGTACGTGCTTTCGGCTCGCAATTTCTATGGAGTACTGCGCGTGCGCGACAACCCGGCAAGACGATACTACACGGCGCGGCGAGTTCTGATTCATGGCACCATTTCTCACGGCACCCAGCTCTTACAGCCGGGCTCAGAGCGAATTGCGACTTCCTATTTCGGCACCGGCTCCGGAGTTTCGCGCGCGATCCGCGCGAAAGGCGAAGCGAGCGCGTTGCGCATTGGAGTGCTGGGGCTGGGCGCGGGCGTCACCGCCGCGCTGGCACGCGCGGGCGACACCCTGCACTACTACGAAATCAACCCTCTGGTGGCGCAGATCGCCAATCGCGATTTTGGCTTTCTGCGCGCTTGCCCCGCGTCGAAGCGGATCTTTCTCGGCGACGGACGACTGGTGCTGGAGAGTCTGCCCGATGAAGGCCTTGACGTTTTCGTAATCGATGCGTTCAGCAGCGACTCAATTCCAATTCATCTGCTGACGCGGGAGGCTTTCGTTATTTATCAGCGCCATCTCAAGCCGGACGCCGTAATGGCACTCCACATCACCAATCGCTTTCTCGATCTGGAGCCGGTGGTCGCCAAAGCCGCCGCCGAATCCGGCTGGACCGGCGTTATCGTCACCGACGACGGCTGGGAGCAGGATTACTATTCGCCTTCAGACTGGGTGGTGCTCGCGCGCTCTGCGACGATCTTCACGCACGCGGAGTTTCAAGATGGATTTGTCGACGAGCTCCGAGTCCGTCCGAATTTTCGCCCGTGGACCGACGATTACAGCAACATCATCCAGATTTTGAAATAGCCTGCAATCATGATTCTCTACGCCGTCGCGATTTTCTTAAGCGCCTTTCTGTTGTTTCAAGTGCAGCCGCTGATCGCCAAGATCATTCTGCCGTGGTTCGGCGGATCGGCCGCGGTATGGAGCGCGGCGATGGTATTTTTCCAGGTGGTGCTCTTGGCAGGATATGCGTACGCCCATTTTGTTATCCGCCATTTGCGCGAGAAGTTGCAAGCGGTTGTGCACATCGCACTGCTGGCGATCAGTTGTGCGCTACTCCCGATTCTGCCGTCGGCCAGATGGCAACCGTCCGAGGCCGGCGATCCGACGCTGCGGATTCTCGCGTTGCTTGCGGCGACTATCGGGCTGCCGTATTTTCTTCTGGCGTCGACCACCCCCTTGTTGCAGGCGTGGTTTGTGCGCCGATCCGGAAGCGGGATGCCGTACCGGTTGTTCGCTCTCTCGAATTTCGGATCGATGCTGGCTCTGATCAGTTTTCCATTCGTGGTGGAGCCGAGGCTCACCTCGCATCAGCAGGCGTATACGTGGAGTGCTCTTTATGTTCTATTCGCGGTGTGGTGCGGATACGCCGCCTACACCGGCGGGACGAGCGGGACCAGTGTCGCAGGGTCCGCGGCGCCCGGCTTAAGTGCAGAATCCGTGTCCCCGGAATCGCCATCGACATCTGGTGAACCGGGCGATTCGGGACCACCGAGCTTCGCCGAGATGGCGCTGTGGGCCGCTCTTTCAGCGTGCGCATCGACGCTGCTGGTTTCGGTAACGAATCACCTTAGTCAAAATGTTGCGCCGATTCCGCTGCTCTGGGTGGTGCCTCTCTCGCTGTATCTGGCGACGTTCATTCTCGCGTTTGAAAGCGATCGCATCTATCAGCGCTGGATTTTTGTTCCACTGCTGGCGCCCGCGCTGGGCGGCATGGCGTACATGATCTGGGCAGCATCCGGGAACCTGCATATCAGGCGTCTGATTCCAGGATTCGCCGTCGGGTTGTTCATCTGCTGCATGCTGTGTCATGGCGAGCTGGCGCGCCGCCGGCCCGCGCCGCGGTTCTTGACGCTCTTCTATCTGATGATCTCACTGGGCGGAGCTATCGGCGGAATATTCGTGGCTCTTATCGCCCCGCGCGTTTTTTCCACTTACCTGGAATTGCAAGTGGGCCTGGTGGCCTGCGCGATTCTTGCCGCGATCGTTCTGTGGAACGCAACTGTTCCGAAAGGCGGCGCGTGGGTGCTGCGAGCCGCGCTGGCGATAGGAGCCGTCATGCTCGCGCGGCCGGCCTGGTTCCATCTGCCCTTCGAGTTTCACCGGGACCTGCTGATGTACGCTATCCCTGCCTTCGTTCTGCTGGGGAGCCTCACGATTTCGAAACTCGGTCCGTGGCCGTTGCGAGCGGTACTGGTGATCGGCGCAGGTGCGCTCACCGGGTATCTTGCGCGCAGCGAGCACGACGAGAGGAAAGGTTATCGTCTCTCCGAAAGAAATTTCTATGGCGAGTTACGCGTGAAAGATGAGGCTGCGGTTCATTTTCCCACGGAGCGCCTATTGTTTCACGGAACCATTAAGCACGGCTCCCAAGTACTCGATAACGAATTTCGCTACAAGCCGATCTCGTATTATGGGCCCAACTCCGGTGTTGGCCGCGCAATTCTCGCGGTCGAAGAAAAGGGCCCGGTTCGCGTGGGAGTCATCGGCCTGGGCGCGGGCGTTCTCAACGCGTACGCACGCCCGGGGGATGTGTATCGCATCTATGAAATCAATCCACTGGTCGAACGGATCGCGCAGACGGAGTTCGACTATTTTTCACACTCGCCCGCGGATAAGAGCATCCTGCTCGGCGATGCGCGGCTCACCCTGGAAGGGCAGGCGAGCCAGCAATTCGACCTGCTTGCCGTGGACGCGTTTTCGAGCGATGCGATTCCGATTCACCTGCTCACGCGCGAAGCGCTGGCCACCTATTTCCGGCATCTCAAGCCTTCAGGAATTCTCGCGGTCCATATTTCGAATCGCTACCTTGATCTTGCGCCGGTGTGCGCTCTTGGTGCGCGCGATTTCGGGAAGATCGCGACGGTTGTCGGCGATGACGGCGAAAATGATTTTGAACTGCCTTCGACGTGGGTGCTGCTGACATCCGACATCGCGTGGTTTCAAAGTCACAGCTTTGATGGCGCCGATCCGTTTGACGCCGTCGCGCCTACCGGCTTCCGCGAATGGACCGACAACTACAGCAACGTTTTTCAGATCCTCAAACTTCAGTAGACGCGCCGCGCTGTTATCCTAAAACTTCCCATGCTGAGAGTGCGATTCGCTCCCTCGCCCACCGGCTATCTCCATATCGGCAGCGCGAGAACGTTTATCTTTAACTGGCTCTACGTGCGTCACCATCAGGGCACGATGATCCTGCGCATTGACGATACCGACATCGAGCGCAACACGCAGGCGTCGCTCGATTCCATTTATGAAGGATTGAACTGGCTTGGGCTCGGCTGGGACGAGTTTTATCGTCAATCCGAGCGAGGCGATCTTCATCGGCGGCTGGCGAAGGAGATTTTCGGGAAGGGTTTCGCGTATCGCGATTTCACTCCGGCCTCCGCCGATCTCGAAGAAAAAACGCACGCAGGGGGACCGTGGCTGGGTAGTCCGGAAATGCGCGATCTTTCGCGCGCGGAAAGCGACCGCCGTGCCGCCGCGGGAGAACCGTTCGTGCTGCGTTTTCGCGTGCCGCGCGAAAGCCGCGAGTGTGTCCGCTTCGACGATCTGGTCTACGGCGCGCAGTCGAAAGAGACCGCGGACATCGAGGATTTCGCGCTTCTACGTTCCAGCGGCGTCCCGACATATCACATGGCATCCTGCGCCGACGATGCCGACCTTCGCATCACGCACGTCATTCGAGGCCAGGATCATTTGACCAACACGTTCAAGCACGCGCTCATTTTCGAGGCGCTGGGGGTTGCTCCACCGAACTTCGCGCATCTTCCGTTGCTGATCGCGCCGGACGGCTCGAAGTTATCGAAACGCAAACACGGACCGGTGGTCAGCGTGACCACCTATCGCGACGCCGGATTTCTCGCGCAGGCGTTTATCAATTTTGTGGTGCTGCTGGGGTGGTCTCCGAAAAACGATCGTGAGCAAATGACAATTGATGAGCTGACCACCGCATTTTCGCTGGAGGGCGTCAATCGCAGCAATGCGACCATCAATTTCACCGACGAGGATCCATTCGATCCCAAAGCGCTTTGGTTGAATGCCGAACACATCCGCACAATGCCCTCCGGGGACCTCGCCAAGCAGCTTGAACCGTTCGTGCCGCCGGATGCATCGCCCGATGCCCACGAAAAGTTGCCGCAAATCACGCCGCTGATCCAGGAGCGGATCAAGCTGCTCCGCGACGTCGCGTCCGTTGCAGATTTTTTCTTCGTCGACGAGCTCGCGCCGTATGATCCGGCGGAGCTGATTCCTCAAAAAGGAGATCGAGCGATGGCCAGCGCCGTACTCGAACGGGCGATGGACGTCCTTGCGACGGCCGAATTCACGCACGACGGCCTGGACGCCGCTCTGCGCGCTGCCGCGGTTCAGATGAGTGTCAAGCCCGGCCAAATGTTTCAGCCGATTCGCGTCGCGGTGTGCGGCCGCAAGGTAGCGCCGCCGTTGTTTGAGACGCTGGTGGTTCTCGGCCGTGAGACGGTACTGAGGCGCGTGGATCGCGCGCGACACATTATTGCGACAGCGTCCATTTCAATGACATGAGTATTCCCAACCAACCCCACGCAGCCGCGCCCGCGCCGTCGAATTTTATTCGCGACACCGTCCTCGACGATCTGAAGACCAATAAGTATGGGGGGCGCGTGCATACGCGCTTTCCTCCGGAGCCCAATGGGTATCTACATGTTGGTCATGCAAAGTCGATCCATATCAATTTCGGCCTCGCTAGCGAATTCGGCGGCAAATGCAATCTTCGGTTCGACGACACCAATCCGTCGAAAGAAGAAACCGAATATGTAGACTCGATCATCGAGGACGTGCGCTGGCTCGGTGGCGAATGGGAGGACCGGCTGTTTTATGCGTCGGATTATTTCGATCAGCTATACGCGTGGGCCGTGCAGTTGATCGAAAGCGGCAAGGCCTACGTTTGCGATCTAACGCCCGACCAGGTTCGCCAGCAGCGCGGTACGCTCACCGAGCCCGGTCGGGAGAGCCCCTATCGCAATCGCGGGATCGAAGAGAATCTCGACCTATTCGCGCGCATGAAGGCCGGTGAATTCGCGGACGGCGCGCGGACCTTGCGCGCGAAGATCGACATGGCGGCGCCGAATCTAAACTTGCGCGATCCGATCATGTATCGCATTCTGCGCGCCGAGCATCACCGCACCGGCAACCGGTGGTGCATTTATCCAATGTACGATTTCGCGCACGGGGAATCGGATTCGATCGAGCGCGTCACGCACTCCATCTGCACGCTGGAATTCGAAGATCACCGTCCGCTATACGATTGGTACGTCGAGCAGTTGGGCATCTATCATCCGCAGCAGATCGAGTTCGATCGTCTCAATCTCACCTACACGTTGCTGAGCAAGCGGAAGCTGCTCGAACTGGTTCAGAAGGGCTACGTGCGCGGCTGGGACGATCCTCGCATGCCGACCATTTCCGGCATGCGCCGCCGCGGCTACACGCCGGAGGCGCTGCGAAACTTCTGCGGCCGCATCGGTGTTTCGAAAACCAACGGCGTCACCGAGCTTTCGCTGCTCGAGTATTTCGTGCGCGAGGATCTTAACAAGCGTGCGATGCGCGTAATGGCCGTGCTGCGTCCGCTCCGCGTGGTCATCGACAATTATCCGGAGACGCAGGTGGAGCACATGCAGGCCGTGAATAATCCCGAGGACGAGAGCGCCGGAATCCGCGCTGTTCCATTCTCGCGCGTCCTGTATATCGAGCAGGAAGATTTTCGCGAAGACCCGCCAAAGCAGTATTTCCGGTTGTCGCCTGGCAAAGAGGTGCGCCTTCGCTATGGCTACTTCATCACCTGTACTGGTGTGGTGAAAGACGATAAGGGCGAAGTGGTGGAGGTCCATTGCACTTACGATCCGGCCACCCGCGGCGGCAATTCACCGCCGGACGGGCGCAAGGTGAAATCGACCATCCACTGGGTCTCTGCCGCGCACGCCATCGACGCTGAGGTTCGCATCTACGAGACGCTGTTCACCAACGAGAATCCGAATGAGGTTGCCGAGGGCGGCGATTTCACGGATAACTTGAACCCGAAGTCAGTCGAAATCCTGACCGGCTGCAAGCTGGAGCCGAGCTTGGCGGGAGCCGGGCCGGGATCGCGTTATCAGTTCGAACGGCTCGGATATTTCGTGGTGGACAAGGATTCGCCGGCGGAGCCACGGGTTTTCAATCGCACAGTGAGTCTGAAAGACACTTGGGCGAAGATCGAAAAGAAATCGAAATAGGCGTGACTTAGGAATGGTGATTCTCGGATTAGGCGGCCTGCTTAGCGATGCGGCGTGCGCGGTTCTCAAAGACGGCGAACTGCGCGCGGCGATTGAGGAGGCGAAATTGACGCGCAGTCCCGCGCCCGGCGCGATTCCGCAGGCGGCCCTGGCTGAGTGCCTGCGTCTGGCGAGTGCGTCGCGGGAGCATGTGGATTGCGTGGCTGTCGCGCGGCCGTTCGCCAGTGGGCCGGAAGCGCAGTTCCATGTCACGCTGCGCGATCAATTTCCCAACAGCGAAATCGTTGTCGTTGACCATCATCTGGCTCATGCGGCGTCCGCGTTCTACGTTTCGCCATTTGAACGCGCCACCGTGCTGACGCTGGATCACGCGGGTGATTTTCGTTGCGGCGCGCGATGGCGGGGTAGCGCCAATCACATCGATCTCGACAAGGAATGGTATTACCCGGATTCCATCGGCCGATTGTATCGCGCAGTGACGGATCTGCTCGGGTTCCGCGCGGGAGCGGAGGAGCACAAGGTGCAGTGGCTTTCGGCTTCCGGCGACGAGCGCTTCGCTGGGTTGTTCCGCCGGATTCTTTCCAATTCCGCGCGTCTTGATGCTACGTTCTTCGACGGCCATCGAGTCGCGTCGGGAGGCTTCAGCGCAAAGTTCTACGACTCGCTGGGGCTGGCGGATGGCGCGGCAATTCCCGCGGCGCTAGCGGCCGCCATAGCGCGCGGTCTGCAAAAGACAGTAGAGGATACGGTGCTCGCTCTCGCCTCTGAAGGCAAGAATGAGGACGGGAGCGGCAACCTATGTCTCGCCGGCGGTCTTTTTTACAACGCGCTGCTGGTCGAATTCCTGGAGCGATCGGGCCGATGGAACAACGTCTTTGTCCAGCCGGCGGCGGGCAACGCGGGTACCGCGCTCGGCGCGGTGTATCACGCGTGGCATCATGTGCACCAGCAGCCGCGCCGGTGCGGTGGGAACGCGCCGTCACACCAGGGATCGCTGCTGCTCGGCCCTAGCTATACCGCGGAACAAATCAAGCAGGTGCTGGAAAACTGCAAGCTGCGATTTCAGTATTTGCGTTCCACCGATGAACTGCTCTCCACCGCCGTTCGGCTCCTGGGTGACCACAAGATCGTCGCATGGATGCACGGCCGGATGGAGTTTGGCCCGCGAGCGCTGGGCAATCGCAGCATTCTCGCGTCGCCCCTCAATCCGTATTCCACCGAGAATCTGAACGTTTTCATCAAGCATCGCGAGCCGTTCCGCAAATTCGCCGCATCCGTTCCCGCCGAGGTTGCCTCTGAATATTTCGAAACCGGTCCGAATGCGCGTCACATTGCCTCGGTGAGCCGCGTGCGCCCGCAGCATCGCAAGACTTTCGAATCCGCGATCCTCGGTGAGGACCGGGTGCGCGTCCACACCGTTTCCGAAGCCGACAATCCGCTATTTCATCGGTTGTTGCACGAAGCCGGCAAGGCCACTGGACTGCCAGTGCTGTATAACACCAGCTTCAATTTGTTTGGCGATCCGTTGGTATCGACGCCCCGCGACGCTGTGCGCAGCTTTTATTCGTCGGGCATCGATGCATTGTTCGCCGGAAGTTTCCTGCTCGAAAAATAGGCCGTAGCGGGACGCCTAAGACGCCCACGCGTATAAGACGCGCGCACAAAGTGTGACTTCAGGCTTGCGCTTCGCCGCCGACTTTGTCCATGGCGCGCTCGCGCTGCCATTGCAGCTTGCCCTGATACTCTTCCCAGAGCGTCGTGGACCCGGCCCAGTAGTATCCGCCGACGAACAGCAGCAGGAACGGAGTCGCCAGATAATTTTGCGACTCAATCGCGAAGACGATCATCGCCAGAAAATACGTACCCACCGTAAGCTCGGCATAGGGCAGCCATCCACTCCGCCGCCGATACTTGACGTTCGAGAGAGCGATTTTCTGATTGCCGCCGATCGCGTATTTTGGCGTTCGCGCGAAACCGGTCTGATATCCGATCAGGGCTTCGATTACGGCGCGTGAATTGATGATGGTCAACGCCACGCCCGCCGCCATCAGCGCGGGAAGAAATAGGAACGCGCGCTTCCACGTCTTCGGGAACAGCGCCCGATGCGCGATCACGTAAAACGCCGAGATCGACCAGAACGAAGCCGCGATCAGCGGTGTGTCGATCACCAGCATCTCGAACCAGCCCATGTAATACCGCACGATCATTACCGGCAGCATCAGCGCGCTAACAGCGATCATCAGCGGATAGGAGATGTTGGGCGTCAGGTGCATGATCGCTTCCAGCTTTACCCGCCACGGCAGTTTCGCGCGCAAAATGGAGGGCAGCAGTTTTATGGCGACCTGGGTCAGCCCCTTGGCCCATCGCGATTGCTGCACCTGGAATCCATACGTATCGACCGGCAACTCCGAGGGGCACTCGATCGACGGGACATACACAAATTTCCACCCCTTGAGCTGTGCGCGATAGCTCAAGTCCGAATCCTCCGTGAGAGTGTCATGCTGCCAGCCGCCCGCATCGTCGATCATGGAACGCCGGAGCAGCCCCGCCGTCCCGTTGAAGTTGAAGAACAGCCCCCCGCCGCTGCGCGCGACATGCTCCAGGACAAAGTGGCCGTCGAGCAGCATCGCCTGCACTTCGGTCAACACGTTGTAGTGCCGATTCAGATAGGCCCACCGCGTCTGCACCATGCCGGTTTTAGGATCGGAAAAATAGTGGATTGTTTTCTGTAGAAAATCCGTGGGCGGAACGAAGTCGGCGTCGAAAATGGCCACGATCTCCCCAGTCGCGGTCTTCAGTCCGTTTTGCAGCGCGCCGGCTTTGTAGCCGTGGCGGTTGGTCCGATGGATGTATTCGATCGGTATTCCCGCGGCACGATGACCGGCCACCAGCCGTTCCGTGAACGCGTGCGTTTCGTCCGTCGAATCGTCCAGCACCTGGATTTCGAGCAGGTGCCGCGGATAATCCATTTTGCTGGTTTCTTCGATCAACCGCTCCACTACATAGCGTTCGTTATAAATCGGAAGCTGTATGGTGACTCGCGGAAGCTCGGCGAATCGCTGCGGTTCGGGCCCTTCGGAAAGCCGCTTGCGATGCTTCCAGTAGCCGCGGATCATTTCGTAACGATGCAGGCCGTAACAGGACAGCACGGCGAGCACGCTGAAATAGGCGATTAAAATCGCCCAATCGAAAAAATCAAGATGATGGATACCGGCGAAAGGATCGTAAAAGAGCGAATCCCAAACCCGATTTACGGCGGAGGAAGTCCCGGTGTCCAGCAACAATGCCGGTAGTAACGAACTGGTGACCATGGGCCTCTCTCCGTCACAAGCGCCCGAGGCGCGAAGAATCTTCTGCGACTATCTTTACCGTTTCAGGTACAGCACGGCTACCGTTCGGGACGCACACAAGACATTGTACTGAAAGCGTGCCCAGCCTGGGGGGCGACCGGGTCCCGGCAACATGCACCATTATACGCGACCACGCGAGAGGAGAGATCTCGCGAGCGCCCGGCCCCGGTCACATTGGCCTTAATCAGGACTTCAGGCAGAGCGATGTCGGCGCGCCCGATGCTATAATCGACCATTCACCTCACGATCCCATGAAATTCTTTCTCGATACGGCGAATCTCGACGAACTGCGAGCCGGCGCGCGCTGGGGCATCATCGATGGCGTAACCACCAACCCTTCACTGATCGCGCGGGAGGGCGTTGCCATCGATGAGCAGATCCGTAAGATCTGTGATATCATCGACGGCGATATCAGCGCGGAAGTGGTCGCCACGGAATCCGATGCGATGCTCGTGGAAGGGCGCAAGCTGGCGAAGATCCACCCCAACGTGGTCGTGAAAGTTCCGCTCACCCGGGACGGCATCCGCACCTGCTCACTGCTCAGCCGCGAAGGCATTCGCGTGAATGTGACGCTGTGTTTTTCGGCCGGGCAGGCGCTGCTCGCCGCGAAAGCTGGAGCGTACTTTGTCAGTCCCTTCGTCGGCCGCCTCGACGATGTCGGCGCAAATGGGATAGATCTCATTCGCGACATCGTGCAGATTTACCGCAACTTCGGATTCAACACGCAGGTTTTGGCGGCATCGCTCCGCAATTCGAACCACGTCGTCGAGGCCGCCAAAGCGGGCGCGCATATCGGCACACTGCCTTTTAAAGTGATCGATGCGTTGTTCACGCACCCGCTGACCGATAAGGGCCTCGAAATCTTCCTGAAGGACTACGCCAAGGTTTTTCAGGCTGCGTCATCAGCCCGGTAAATGTCCCCTCGTGCTGAGATCGCTGCTTTAGGCGGTCTGGCCGCCATCCTGATCGCCATCGCGATCTTCATCGCGTTGCGGGTCCACGGAACTCCCGAAAAGCGCGAGCGCAAGCGGCGTTTGAGTGTCAACCGGCTGGGGCGGCTTGGCGACGCGCTGATCACCGAAGCCAGCGACACCGTGATCTACTACTCGTATTCGATCCGCGGCGTTCAGTACACCGCCTCGCAGGATGTCAGCGCGCTGCGCGAGCAATTGCCCGCCGAACCGGACCGGCTGATCGGCATCGCGAGCCTTAAATATGCTCCTAACAATCCCGCCAATTCGATTCTGATTTGCGAGGAATGGAGCGGCTTGCGCGTTCGCGGCAGTTGAATAACTGGGCTACTTCACTTCAATCGAGTACGGCATCAATTCCATGATGCCTCCGTGAAGCAGGGACCGCACCGGCAGCTTGCCGACCAGCGCCCTCGCCCGGCGGGCGACCATCGCCTCCACATCCGCATCTTCCGACCGGTTTAACAGGATGTCCCAGACCGTCCGCCGCGGCGGATACGTCACCAGCGCGACCTTCTCCGACGCGGGGATTTTCGCTCTCTCCCTGACCAGCTCCAGAGCGCGATCCAGTCCGCCTAATTCATCCACCAGCCCGTTCTGCTTGGCTTGCGCGCCCATCCACACGCGGCCCTGCGCCAGCGCCTCCATTTGATCGTAGGGGCGTTTGCGCCCCGCCGCCACGCGCTCCACAAAGCCGCGATAAAACACCTCGATCTCGCGCCTCAGCTTGGCCCGCTCTTCATCGTTCAGCGGGCGGGTATCGGTATCGATATCGGCAAATCTTCCGCGCTTAAGCGTGTCTTTGCTCACGCCGATTTTGTCGTACAGTCCCTTCAAAACGGGTTTACCAAAAAACACGCCGATCGAGCCAGTCTCGGTATTCGGATACGCGATGATGGGATCGCCCGTCATCGCGATGAAATAGCCGCCCGACGCCGCCAGGTCTCCCATCGAAATCACCATCGGTTTCTTGCTGCTCAGATCCTTGGCCGCGTGCAGAATATCGTCGGACGCAATGCCGTCGCCGCCGGGTGAATCGATCCGCAGGATCACTCCCTTGATCGACGAATCTTCGCCCACCTGCCGCAGCACCCGCACCATCGCTGTCGCCGTGATTCCGTTACCGGCGCCGTCGTCGTGCGTACTGCCTCGCGTAATCTCCCCGTCGCCCACCACGAACGCGATCTTGGACGCACCTTCGCTGCCCGGAGCAGCCGCGCGGATATAATCCTGCTCGCCGATTCGCTTGATATCCGCCTTTATCTTGACTTTCAATTCGCCGTAAACCTGGTCTTCGTAGAGAAGCCCGTCGATCATTCCGTTGTCCACCGCCGCTTTCCCGACGAACGGTCCATCGTCGAGCGTCGCGCGAATCTGGTCCGCCGATGTATTCCGCCCCTTGGCGATGGTGTCCACCAGGCTCCCGTACAGCTGGTCCAGCACCTGGTTCATCACCTCCAGCGTTTCCGGCGTGGGTGACGTGCGCGTAAACATGTCCGGAGCGTCTTTGTATTTGCCCACATGCTCGAACTCCATTTGCACGCCGAGCTTGTCGAGCGTGGTCTTCACGAACATCAGCTCCACGCGCAGGCCCTTCACGTCCAGCTCATCTTCGGGCGACATGTAGATGCGATCGGCGGCCGTGGCAAGGTAATATTCGCGCGCCGACGCGCCGCGCAAATACGCGTACACCGGCTTGCCCGACTTCCGGAACGCCTCGATGTCGTCGTGGAGTTCCTCGAGCTTGGCCCATCCCACCGACAGGCCCCGCGGCTCGAGCACAATCGCTTTGATCCGCGAATCCGACGCGGCTTTACGGAACAGCTGCCAGGACTCGATCATCGTCATCGGCTGCTGCTGTTCTAGAAACGGCAGGGGTAGTTCCACCGGCGCCTGTTCCGGCAGATCGCCTTCCAGATGCACCACCAGCGTGGAGCCTTCGGCGACCGTCACTTTGCGCTCGCCCAACCGCATCGCGGCGAACACTACAATCGCGGCCATCAGAGCCGCGAACACAAGCCCGATCACAAATCCAGTAGCGAATCGTTTCATGTATTCCTCAAGACGGTCATTGGATCCTCAAGGTGGTCACTCCATCCTCCAGTTAGTGCGCAATGCTATGAGCGCCCGTCGTTCGGGCCCCCAGTCCTTCAGGAATTAGATGCAGCCCGCGGTTGGGATGTAACGCCCGTAGTGATGATATGGACGGCGGTTCACCGCCCCCACTCGGTCAACTGCTGGAGAATCTGCTGAGCCGCTTTCTGGCCCGCGCTCTTCTTCGAGAATCCCTGCGCCTGGCTGACCCATTCCTTCCCCAGCCGCACCTCCACCGTGAACGTCTTCATGTGCTCCGGACCATTCTCGGCGACGATCACGTACCTCGGTGGTGGCAGTTTCAGAGCCTGCGCAGTCTCTTGCAGCGCGCTCTTATAATCCGTGAGTTCCACGTCGGAGCCGTCTTCGCTGACTTGTAACTCGCCGATCACATGGGTCTCGATGAACCGCCGCGCCATGTCCAGACCGGCGTCCAGGTATAGTGCCGCAATCAGCGCCTCCACCGCGTCGGAAAGGAGCGCTTTTTTTTCGCGGCCGCCGGACATTTCTTCGCCGCGCCCCAGAAACAGATACTCGCCGAGACCTAATTCCTGTGCCACCTCGTGCAGCCTGGTCGCGCTTACCAGGTGGGCCTTGAGTTTCGATAGCCGGCCCTCCGGGTACGATGCATACCGGCGCACCAGGCACTCACTCACCGCGAATCCGAGAATCGCATCCCCCAGAAATTCAAGCTGCTCGTTGTCGGTCGAGCATTGCCCCTCCGGAAGCTTCTCGTAAACCCTGGACTTGTGAGTGAGCGCCTGCGCCAGTAACTCTCGATTCGCAAAAGTATGGCCTAGAGCCTTCTCGAGATTTCCCAACTCAGCAGTCATAAAGTGCTAAGAGTATTTTAGGCTGATTTTGTTTCGGGAAACGCCGGGATCTGTCCGCGAGATACGTGGAGTTTGTCGAGTTAACGGTTCGAAACGGACGGGAGGAGAATGTCGCTCCCGTTTGCCGGCGAATCTCGACCCGAAACAAACTTCCCGCTTCTTTCTACTTTGCGGTAGCCTTCAACTTCTCCGCGACAAGCTTCTCGCGCTCGGCGAATTGCTTCACCACCGGCTGCACATTCGGATCCGCTAACACTTTCGTCAGCAGCGCCAGACTCTCGTTGGGTTTGCCGGCCTGATCGTAAACGCCCGCCAGCCGAACCATCGTGGTAGTGGTCGGCGAGCCTTCAACCGCCATCTTGTACTCCGTGATCGCGACATCGTACTTCTTGCGCACCGTTGCCGCCATCCCCAGATCCTCATGCGCCTGCGCCGTGAAATCCTTCTTAGCGCCCTCCCACTGATCGTCGGTCAACTGCGCGTTGGGTTTTGGCGCGGTCTTGACTAGTTCGAGGGCCTCGTTCGCCATCTTGTCCACTCGGGCCAGCTTTTCTTCCTTATCCAGATCGTTCTCATGCGTCCCGCGAGCCAACTCGCCGGCCACCAGAATCATCGCCTGGTAATTCTTGGGATCGGCATCGATCGCGCTTTGGCCGTACACGATCGCCTTCGTCGTGTCGTTCTTCCGCTCGGCGGCATTCGCCGCCATGAACAGCGCGGTTGACTTTAACGTAGAGTCCGCGAAGCCGGTGACGAATTTGTCCGCGGCCTCCATCTGCATTTCCGGCGAGGGCGCGTTCTGAATCGCCATGAAAGCGTCGTATTCTTTCTTGGAAACCTTGGCTTGCGCCGTCACCAGACCGGCGACGGCAATCATACCGGCTATGCCGGCGAGTAATCGATTCCTCATCCTGATATTCCTCATTTGTGGATTCGCTAACTTATTTTTTGACAAATGCTTCCTTCAATCCTTGTTCCGCCGCCTTCCGCACCGTTTCCGGGGCGCCTTCGACAGCCAGTGCCGCCCGGTAATGTTCCACCGCCTCCTCATGCAGGTTCTGCGAATCGGCCAAGCGGCCCAAGTACAGCAGACTCCATGACTTGGTTTCCGGGTCCGGCTCGAGTTCCAGCACTTTCCGGAACAAACGGTCCCCCGTTTCCGGGTCCCGCTCCAGCACGGTGATCCGCGCCAAACCATAATACGCTTTTGCGTGCGTCGATTTCTCCTCGGTCTGCTTCAGCACCTGAAGAAACAGATCGCGCGACCGCGGAAGATCGCGGGCGGTGAGGGCTTGCTCCGCATCGGCCAGAGTCTTTGCCGCTCCCGTCAACTCCGGTGGCGCGACTTCCCGGGTGACGGTTCGAACCCGCCGCGACGCCCGCTCGGTCGCGAAATCGATGTGGTCCAGGCGCTGCTCCTCGCGCGCCAGGTCGATGGCGCCGATCAACTCCGGAAAATACAGCCGCAGGGAAACTTCCTGCTTCTCGAATTCCACCAGCTGCTCCGCGATTGCGGGCGTCAGTACAAAACCCTCTCTTAACGCCTGCTGTACCTCCGCCGGCTTGCGATCGATGCGGCTTTCCACGGCCTTGATCAGACACTCTGTTGTCAGCAGAATGAAATCGTTTTTATACTGATCCTCCAGAATCGATGAGCCCAGCGCATAGTCCGCCAGCGCGTGCTTCTCTTCCACGGCCTTCGAGAACTTCATCGGAACCGGGTCGAGCAAATAGTGCAGATACGAATGGCGAATAGCTTCCACCGGAGGGTCCGTCGCCGGCGTCACCACCACGAAGTAATCGTCGAGGTAGCTGCGCGTCTGCACCTGGTTGGGCGGTCCGAACAGATCGACGTAAATTTGAAAGCGCCGGCCCAGATAACCGCTGGTTGTATTCCGGAGATAAAGGTTGGCTTGAAGCACGCCGAGAGCTACGGGGTCGTGAAGCTGCGCGATGGCCTGATCGTAAAACGGCTGCGACTGCTTCCACACGTCGGAGAGGTGCGCATCCTTGTAGAAAGCGGCGAGCAGCGGAGTGAATCCATCCAGCCGCCCGACATCCGGCGGCAGCGAGGAGGCGTCGTAGCGATATTCGAAACTCGGCGGATCGCCCACCGACAGGGCATAGGAAATGTATTGGGCCAGATCCGCGCTGGGGTCTTTTTGGCGATGGTCGCGGACGAAGCGCCGCAGCGCTTCCAGACTCTCAAACCGCTGCGCCGCGAAATAGTCGCGAATCTGCCGGCGCAGCGGCGAATTGGTGGAGGAGTCCTTATCGGTGTCGAAACCCGATGCGTTCAGCGCCACCATCACCGCGAAAATCGTGGGGCTCGCGTCCAGTTGACCTTGTCCGCCCTGAACTTGCCCAGCCTGAACTTGCCCAGGCTGAACTTGCCCAGCCTGAACTTGTCCGCGGCCTTGCGGCGGCACGCTTTGCTGGGGTCGCGTCTGCTGCTGTTGTTGCGGCAGCATACGCATCGCGCAAAGCATGATCAGCGGGAGAAGTGCAGTGAATCGTCGCAAGAAAATCCTTCGGCAACACTAGTATATCGAGCCTTGGGAGGTATTTCGAGCGTAGTGCGGAGTTCTGCGGCGCGACCGCGAGGAAGCGCGCTCGACGGTAACTATCCGAGAGCAGCACGCCACCATGGCACGACCAGTGATGTCTGCCTCTTGACACCTCCCCAGGCCTGTGACAGACTCAACCGACTAGTGTTTCTCAGCCAGTCGAGGGGTCAACCGAGAGTGGAACGACCGAATTACGGTTCGAGAGCCAAGCAGGGATTGGCACAAGGCGCGCGTGACGCAGCCCTGGTGATCGTCTTGCTGACGGCCGCTGTTCACGCGCACGCAACTACCGCCTTTGGTAATTCTGCAGCAGACAACGTCATCCTGCCAACTGGAAACTTCGCCTGTTCGACGAACACATCCGGCGATTGCAGCAACGTCACAGGCGATGCGCAGTTGCCGGCCGTAAACGGGATCGCGGGAGTTTCGTTCTTCACCTTGACCGGCCAGGAGGTCTCCCTTCCCGTCGACGGAGACATCACGACCCCCTTTGTGGAGATGAGCGACGGCGGGACTTTGAATCAGCCGCTTGATCAAAATGTCCCGGTGAGCTGGGATTTCACGTTATCGACGACCGGCAGCGCGGAGATCACCTCTTGGACCCTGTTTTTTGTGCTCGGCACAAGTCGAGGGACTAAGACCTACGGAAGAGAAGAAGCCGACACTGGCAGCGGACCAGGAACGTTCAGTGGCAACGACACCATTACGCTTACCAACGGTCCGGCCCTGACGTCATCGCCGTTCTATGAAGCCGTCTTGCTGTCTGTGGTTACCTCCGGCACCGGCGATGTGGTCATCACTGCCCCTTTCGACGTCGGCGCAACGACTCCCGAGCCCGCGACCGCCGGCACGCTTGCCGCAGGGCTCGGATTATTGGCCTGGATGTCCCGCCGCCGCAAACGCGCTTAGCAGTCCCCGATCAATCCCCGAGGATATCCAACGAAGCCTGAAGCTCGGCACGCGCATGCGGATCGCGCGTGACGGCCAGGCCGCGGCGATAGTAATCGCGCGCATCGTCCAGCCGTCCCAGTTTTTCCAGCGTTTGGCCGCCGTGAAAATACGCGGCGGAATAGCCTGGATCGGTATCGAGTATCGCCGCGAATTCGCGCACGCCACTTTCGAGATCCCCGGATTTCACATATTCCATCGCGAGTCCGTAGCGCGCGAAGGAGCTCGCGGGGTTCTGAGCAATGAGTTGTTGCAGGATTTCGATGCGGGTAGGTTCCAACAATGCTAGGATACCGCGTGGGGCAGGGCCATGCCCTGCCAAGCCCCGCTCGTTAGAGCGGGGATGAACAGGCTTCGTGTGGGGCAGGGCCATGCCCTGCCGAGCCCCGCTCGTTAGAGCGGGGATGAACAGGCTTCGTGTGGGGCAGGGCCATGCCCTGCCACGCCCGCTCGTTAGAGCGGGGATGCCCAGGCTTCAGCCCGTGAGGCAGTCGGTTTCGCCTGCCAAGGACTTTTTCGGGACCGCTCAAAGACGATCGCATAAAGTGGATACTGTAGCTTGTGATCCGGTAATTGAATGCCCTGCCCTTTTTTCATGCCCGTCGCGCGATTAGAATCCGCTGAGTGGATTCATGCGCCGCGCCTGCCGCTCGGCGACGCGTATCGCGGCGTGTGTCACGCCCAATCCCCGGATCTTTTTGAACCCGCGGAATCCCATCAGCGCGACCTGTGCAATTGCGGCTATGCCCGCGACCGTTGCAGCCGTCTTCCCGACGGCGCTCCGGATGCCGTGCGATTCTCCGTGATCGATAACGCCGGCGGCCGGGTGCGGATCATATGGGTAATCGAAAAGGATCACTCGCCCGTGGAATTCGGCACCATTGATTACGCCGAGGGCGAGTTATCTTCCGAGAGCTCTTCCGCGACTCCGCTGCTTACCGCCCAGGCGACCGCCTTCATCCGCGGTTATCTCGATCGCGCATCGAAACAGCGATCACTGCTTGCCGGGGCTGCCGCTTCCGGAAATTCCTGAATCCATCCGAGCCGTCCATGTGGGGCAGCCAATTATGGCTGCCGCCGCCTTTCAGGCGGCTTCGTTCTTCCGAGCCGTGACCAAAGGGAGCGGCCTAAATGATCTGGACCTCATCATCCTAGTGACCCGCGGCCGTTAGGGAGCGCATGTCCGTCCTTCCGGCCCGTGACCACTCAAGGACGATACGTCGCGCTCTGAACGTCCGTCTCCCACACCGTGACTTCACGAATCCGCACCGGCGCCGGCGTGGCCGCCAACCCGCGCGTCATCTCCTCGTGAAAATATTCTGCGATATTTTCGGCCGACGGATTCTTCACGTCGAACGGAGCGATCTCGTTCAAAAACTGATGATCCAGCCGATCGATCACGCCGCGCATCAAGCCCTTCACATCGATAAAATCCACCAGCAGACCGGTATCGTCCAGCCGCTCGCCTTGAATCTTCACTTGCACGCGAAAATTGTGACCGTGCACATTTTCGCAGCGGCCCTTGTAATTGCGCAGCGCGTGGCCGGCGGCGAAAGTCTGTTCCACTGAAATTTCAAACATATGTCTTTAACTAATGTAGTGGGTGGGGCGGACCCCCTGGTCCGCAGCCGACGCCCTCGTCGGCTTTTCTTTGCGGCCGAATAGCCGGACCAGGGGTCCGGCCCGGACGAGGGCGTCCGCCCCACCCTAATCGTCAATCTGTATGCCGCACTATACTAAATCCGAATATCAAACCTGAAAGAATCTTCGCACGTCGTCGCGGTTGGTGGTGAAAGAGTAATCCGGCAGGCTATCGAAAAACGTCTGCCCGTACCGGGTCTTTGAGATGCGATTGTCCAGCAGCGCCAGCACACCGCGATCCGTGCGGCTGCGGATCAACCGCCCGAATCCCTGCTTCAGCGCGATGGCGGCCTGCGGTACCTGATATCCGTTGAACGCATCGCCGCCTTCATCGCGAATCGCCGCGATACGCGCCTCCACCACCGGATCGCTGGGCACCGCGAACGGCAGCTTATCGATGATCACGCAGCTCAACTGGCCGCCCGGCACATCCACTCCCTGCCAGAATGACGACGTCGCGAACAGCACCGCGTTGGGCGTCGAGCGAAACTCATCCAGCAGCGCGTTCCGCGGCCCGGTGCCTTGCAGAAAAGTTTGATAGGGGACGTCCAGCGACACCCGATCGTAGATCAGCCGCATCTGCTGATAGCTGGTGAACAGCACGAACGCGCGGCCCCGGCTGTGCATCAACAGCTCCACGATTTCAGTCGCCGCGGCGGCCGTGAAGGCGGCGTTGCGCGGGTCCGGGAGATTCTGCGGCACGTAGAACAGCGCCTGCTTCGGGTAATCGAAATGGCTGGGGACCACCAGCGCCCGCGCATGGCGGACGCCCAGCCTTGCCTTTAGGAACTCGAATCCGCCAGTCACCGCAAGCGTCGCCGAGGTCAGCACCACTGTATCGATCCGGTCGAACAGTTTTTCATCCAGCAACTGCGAAACGTCTATCGGCGTGGCTTGCAGAAACGTGCCGCGGCCCCTGCGTTCGATCCAATACACATACGCGCGATTCGAGCTCTCCATCCAGAATTGCAGACGCCGCGAGATATCCCGGGCGCGATGCACCAACGGAATGGCTTCTTCCGGCGCCGACTTCAACATTTCCAGCCGCAGCGCGACCAACTCCAGCCCAGCCAGCACATCGCGATAAACGTCCTCATGCTTGATCAGAAACGCTTCGTGCGACCGGAACCCGGTGCGTCCGTCGGGTGCTTCAAACAATCCCAGAAACCTGGCGGCACAGTCGCCGAGCATCATCAGGACGCGGTCTAACTCCTGCGATCCGAATTCCTTGCGCGTCGAAACCGCGGTGACGTCCCGCACCAGCTCTTCGAAATGGTAATTCGATACGGACGCGCCGAAGTACTGGCCCGCGACGTCTTCCACGTCGTGCGCTTCGTCGAAAATCACGGAGTTGTAATCGGGAATAATGCCCGAGTTTTCGCCGCCGTCCTTCACCGCGAGATCGGCGAAAAGCAGATGGTGATTGACGATGATAATGTCGCTCTCCTGCGCCTTCTGATGCATGCGCGTAATGAAGCAGCGGTCGAACTGCTTGCACTTCTGGCCGGTGCACATCTCGCTGCGGGCGTCGATCTTCGCCCACGCGCCGCTCGATTCGGGCAGCGCCTTGATCTCCGCGCGATCGCCGGTTTCCGTTGTTTTTTCCCACTCGCGGATAATCTGAAAGTCGGCGACCTCTTCCAGGCCGCTGAGCACCGGCTCTTTGTCGGCGTCGTAAATTTTCTGGCGGCAGGCATAGTTTCCGCGCCCCTTCATGTAGCACGCCCGCAGCGGACCCAGGTGTTTCTCAAGGAACGGGATGTCCTTGAAAAAAAGCTGCTCCTGCAGATTTTTCGTGCCCGTGGAAATCACCACGCGGCGGCCGGATAGAATCGCGGGCACCAGGTACGCGAGCGTCTTGCCGGTGCCCGTACCCGCTTCGACGATCAGATGCTTTTTTTCGGCCAGCGCCGATTCCACGGCCTGAGCCATCTCGATCTGGCCGGGACGATGCTCGTATTTCGGATGCCACTCCGAAAGCAGGCCTCTATGCCCAAAGAACTGGCGCACGTCGAGCGGTTTGGTGGGAGAGGCCACGGATGACTCAATTTTACCGTGGATCGCCCGTGGATTTACCGTGGATTTACCGTGGATTGCCCGTGGTCTTACCGTGGATACCCGGCAAGCCGCGCCAACGTTCCTAGACCTTCCTCTGCTTCCACCCGCCGCGCCGGAATATCACCAACGCCACCACAGCATACAGCGACGCCGATATCGCGATCGACATGAAAACCCCGTCCGGTCCGAAATTCAACTTGAACGCCAGAAGCCAGGCCAGCGGCATCTGCAAGACCCAATTCGTTCCTAAGCTGATCATAGTAGGCGTGTAAGTATCACCCGCGCCGTTGAAAGATTGGGCGATCACCATCCCCCATGCGTAGAAAATGTAGCCGTAACTCACGATCCGCAGCGCGTTCACGGCGAGCGGAATCACCGCGGGATCGTTTGTGAAAATGGACACCAGCGGACGCGCGAAAATGATGAACGTCGCCGCGACAAGTCCTAGAAAACACATATTGTAGAGCCCCGCGCGCCACACCGATTGCTCCGCGCGATCGGGCCTGTGCGCGCCCAGGTTCTGGCCCACCAGCGTGGCCGCGGCGTTGGCCATGCCCCAACTGGGCAGAATCGCGAAAATGAAAATGCGCATCGCCACGGTGTAGCCCGCCACCGCCGCGCTGCCAAAGCTCGATACCATGCGCACCATTCCGATCCAGCTCGCCATGCCGATGAAATATTGGAAGATTCCGCCGATGGAGAGCCGGACCAGGCTCATCATCGATTCCGCGCTGAAGTGGAAATGGCGCGCGCGCACCACCACTCGGCTTTTCCCGCGGGTCAGCATCCAGATCTGAATCAGCACGCCCGTGGATCGCCCCACGCTGGTTCCGATCCCGGAGCCCAGCACTCCCAATCGCGGAAAGGGTCCCAGTCCGAAAATCAGCAGCGGGTTCAGGACGATGTTGATGAGATTGGCGATCCACAGCACGCGCATCGCAAGCGTGGCGTCGCCCGCGCCGCGAAACACGGCGTTGATGATGAAGAGGAGCACCACGGCGGCGCTGCCGCCGTAAATCACACGGGTGTAGCCGGCGCCGGTTGCGATAATCGAGCCCGACGCGCCCATCATCCGCAGCACGTCGGGAGCGAACCACGCGCCGGCGATCCCGCAGACGGCCGCGATCATCAAGCCCAGCAGGATAGATTGCGCCGCCACACTTTCCGCAGCCTCGTTGTCTTTTTCACCGATCCTGCGCGCGACCATGGCGGCCGTCGCAACGCTCAATCCCATGGCGACCGAAAACAGTAGCGTCAGCACGGCTTCGGTTAGCCCGACCGTGGCCACTGCATCCGCGCTGACATGCGCCACCCAAAACATGTCGACCACGGCGAACAGCGACTCCATGGCCATTTCAAGAACCATGGGAATCGCGAGCAGAGCGATGGCGCGGCCGATGCGTTCTTTGGTGAAGTCGCGGTGCGAGTCGCCTTTGATGGCGTCGCGAATGGAGCCGAATATGGACGTGAAGCTGGTGCGCTCTTCTGGGACGACTGGGGATAGCTCGGGATGTGGGGACATAGATAGAAATCCTCCGGATACTCGTTTGAAAAAAGGGAAAAACAAGTGTCGAGACGGAGATCGCGGTCAGCGACGGGATCGGCGCTCTCGACGGAGCGAGTTAGAGGGCGAGGACTGCAAACATGGGCAAAACCAACTTAGGTCGAGATTAGCGCAAACAACCTCTGCTCGTCAACCCTTCAGGATTCTGGGTAGTGGGCTACTTAAGTAGCCCACTACCGGATTCTGTATGTCAAGATTCTATATAATTGACAAGCCATGTCAACATCACCAACGCCACAAAGCCGAATCAGAGTCTCCGATTCGGTCCTCGCCGCGATGCGGCAAACCAACGAATTCTTCGACACGCAGGTCATCCGGAAGAACAACACGGATGCGCTCGACCGCGTCTACACCGCTGATGCTCGAGTTCTTCCGCCCGGCGCGCCGATGATCGCGGGAAGAGAGAACATCAAGGGTTTCTGGAAGCAGGCGATCGCAGGCCTGGGACTAAAGAGCGTGAAGCTTGCGACTGTGGAGGCCGAGACCACCGGCGACAGCGTGGTCGAGATCGGCTCCGCCGATCTGACGGTTGGCGACGGCTCGGTTGTCACCGTGAAGTACGTGGTCCACTGGAAGCAGGACGATGGCGCCTGGAAGTGGCACGTCGACATCTGGAATCCCAACCAGTAGGATGTGTCTGTGGGGCGGACCCCCTGGTCCGCGGCCGACGCCCTCGTCGGCCTTTGCTTGCAACCCGAAGAGCCGGACCAGGGGTCCGGCGCGGACGAGGGCGTCCGCCCCACATTGGTCTACAAAGCTCCTGAAAATGGTCTAGACTTGCGAGCATGGAAGTACACCTTGAGCCGGATGTGAAGGCCAAGCTCACTCGCCTCGCCGCTGAGCGGGGACGGGATGCTGAAACGCTGGCGAAAGAGGCGATCGAGCGCTTTGTCGGCTACGACGAGTGGTTCATCCGAGAAGTCGAAAAGGGTCTGGCGCAGATCGATCGTGGAGAAACCCTGACCCACGAGGGAGTCGGCGCCCGTATGGAGCGGCTGCTCGCCGACAAGCAATCGCGCGCCTAAATGGAGCTTCGGTGGAGACCGCTCACTTAGGCGATGGGAATAAACGAAGGCGCGCTCCCGATGATGGCGGTGCGGTAAGCGTCCATCCTCAAAGCGTAGTGGGCACGGATAGCAACTTGGTTCGCAGCAGTCATCGAGGACGTGTCCACGAAAGGAGCACCACTGCCGGTGCCTCCTTGGGACGCAACCACTGATTTGATCGCCGGACCCGGTTCGGCTTCAACGTGGGTGTGAGGAAGATCCGCCACTTGCCCCTCGCATCTGGCGCAGGTGATTGCCGCCTCGACTGCCCTTTCTGGCGGGCACGAAGGCGGGCTGGGAATCACCTCTCCGGCAACGATCGCTGAGGCAATTACGCCGGTTCGCAGTCGCATCACATCTGTATTGTATCTATAGTAAAGGCACCGGCGATTCGAAACATGCTGCGGATTGCTTGTTCGCGCCGAAACATGCAGCGGATTGTTGCGCGTATCCTGCGACACGCAAGAGTGGCCTTGACCGATGCGTCCCTAAAACGCCTGGCTCGAAGTGATCCCGGTCGCCTGTAGCGCCGCGTTCATCTTTTCGAGCGCCGATTTGTGGATCTGCGACACGCGGCTCTCATTGATCCCCAGGACGCCGCCGATCTCCTTCATGGTCATCTCATTGGTGTAATACAGCAGGACCACTTTCTTATAGCGCTCCGGTAGCGACTTCATGGCGTCGCCCAGCACGTTCTTCAACTGCGCGCGGGCGCAGATGGAATCCGGCTGGGTTTCGGGCTTGCTGGGAAAATCGGGGGCCGGAAGATCCTCGTTTTCATTCGACCGCGTCGAAGCTGACACCAGACCCACATTGCGCAGGTCGATCATCATGGTGCGCCAGCGGTCCACGTCCATACCCAGCTTGGCGGCGACTTCGGTTTCGGTGGGGGCGCGTTGCAGCGTCGACGCCAGGTCGCGAGTAGCCGCTTCCACCTGCTTATGACGGCGGCGCATGTCGCGCGATGCCCAGTCGAGCTGCCTCAAGCTGTCGAGGATCGCGCCTTTGATCCGATGCTTGGCATAGCTCGGGAAAACCACCTGTTTTTGGGGATTGAATTTGTTGGCGGCGTCGAACAGACCCAGGATTCCGGCGTGAACCAGATCGTCGAGGTCGACGTGCACGGGGAGATTTTCGTGAACGCGAACGGCGATCGCTTTGACCAGCGGCAGATGTTCCAGCACCACGCGATCGCGGCGAGCCAGACGCGCGGCCTGCTGTCCGCTGCCAGCCACCTTGGCCTGCACGCGCGCGTGTAGCGTAGCGCTCACGCCCATCGGCTTCACGGGCACCGTGCGCGGATCCGCCGCGTCTTTCGACTTTCCGTTCGAAGTCGAGCGGCTACTCGACGGAATAGACCGTACGGTGACGCGGGCAGTAGCGGTGGCGGTAGCTGCGGCACTTTTCATCTTCATCTCCATCATTTCGATAATCTCCTCAAGCTGGTAACGGAATCCCCGCCCTGACGAGCGGGGCTTGCGTGTTGATGAATGCACTCCCTAAGCCAATTTGCCTCTCTATTGAAAACCACCCTCTCCGCCGATACGGCGGACGCTGCGAAATGAACCTGTTGTGCTTTGGAATCAGCGGGGAACCTTAGATCCGTCCAACTCGCTGGAAGCGTTTGATCTACAACGAATTGAAGACCCGCACCCGTCTCGATTCCAATCTGGGACTGCATTTACCTTTAATCCTTCCGATCTGAAACATTGGTCGCTAGTCTGGAACTCTAGTCTCAATACAGGCGACGGTATATAGCAGGGTAAGGTGGGCGGAGGGATTTGTGTCTCGAAGGATAACCTTAGATGGACCTAATAATGATCCGAGACGGCGTATGCCGGCTACTTACTCCTGCCGGCGCTTCAATACGACGAGAACTGTTTTCAGCGCGATTCCACCTAGAAACACCCAGGTGGCGATGCGCCAATCGCCCGAGAGCGTGAAGCCGGCGAGAATCGCAAGGGCGGCGTAGCAAGTCATCGCGGCTCTAAATCTTAGATTCACAAGAGGTTTACAAAAGTTTAAATGAAGACGTGTGGTTCAACGGCATTTGTGGTTCAATCTGACGATTCTACTTCATGAGGCCGCGGATAAGTTGAGGGTTGGTGGGAAGTTGAGCGTGCCGCTCTGTTGACAGTCGCGGTTCAGAAAGGGTGGTCAGTCCCCTTTTCGGCTCTCAATGCGTCGGCATATTGTAGGAGAACGCGAACTGAAGCCGGATCTGGTCTCCCTTAAATTCGGTGGGCAATGGCGGCAGCGGAACCGACGCGCTGATGGCCGCGACGGCCGCGCGATCCAGCGCGTCGGCGCCGGCGCCTTCCGCGATCACCAGCTTCGGCACGCCGCCGGTGCGGTCGATCGCAAACTGGACGATCACACGGCCGCGGCGTCCCGAGCGGGCGCTCTCCGGCAGAATCGCCAGCCAATTGCGGCGCACCGCCATCAATACCTGAATCATATACGGTTTGAAATCGATGCCCTTGGGATCGCTCAGCAATTGCATGGAGCTCTTGATATCGCCGGGCGAGGGTGCATGCACGGAATTCGGGTTCGCGAGCGAATAGTCGCCGAGATCGCCGACTATGGTTCCTCCGCCGCCCGACGACGTGGGTTTGTTGCGTAGAGCATCGGCCGCTTCCTTGGGCGTGGGGATGGAGCGGTCGGGATTTGTCGTGGTCCGCGCGGGACCGGATCCGACGTCTTCAAACGCCAGCTTCGGTTTCTCCGGCGGAGGCGGTGTGGCCTTCGGGGCGACCGCGATCACTTCGGGCGTGGCGGCAGGCACATCGATCTTGGGCGGTTCCAGCTTGGGGGTTTCGATCGCGGGCAATTGAACGGGCTGAGGTTGAGCCTGCGCGACCGGCCCAGGCGGCGGCGTCGGCGGGTGGAATCGGGGCGCTTGCGGTTCCGCCGCGGACCGCATGCTGCGAACGTCCAATTCGTGCGAAACCTTGCCCTGGTTCGGGTCCTTCTGGGTCGGCTCAAAATCCCGGGGCATTTCCAGCATCACGGTTCTGTGGAAATCCGGGTGGATGATGGTCGCCGATCTTGACGTGAACTCCTGTTCCGGCAGCAGGATTACGGCAATCAGCACCACCACATGGAACAAGATCGATCCGATGGCCGGGGTCATCAGGCGCTTCGGCGTGAGAGGTTCGCGCCAGGCCTGAAGCAGATTCAGATCTTCGCCGTTCAGTTGTGGGGCCAGATTCCTTATGGGCGTGTCCTGTAGCGGCGCGTTCTTGGGCGGCGTGCCCGGCGGGCCGGTGAATGTGGGTGAAACGGCCATGGATTACGCCAATGTTTTAAGACGCTTCCGCAAGCAGCCCGGTTGCGGCGCGCCGGCTGTTATGTAACAGAACTCCGAGACGCGCCAAGTGTCCCGGCCACCAGACGGGAATGCTCTTCAATTTTAGCAAGAATAGCGAAGGCGAGATCTAAAGCCGCCAATCCCTGCGCACCGGTCACGCGCGGCTGGCTCTTGGATGACACGCATTCGATGAAGTGTTCGATCTCCAGACGCAGCGGTTCGTCCTTCACCACCGGCAGGGGAGCGAAGTCGATCTTCATGCCCTCCCCGACCCTGAAACGAACCGCGTCCTGCCGCGAATAATCGAGCGAGATGTATTCGTGCGGCTGAAACAGGCGCAGTTTTCGGACCCGTTCGGTGGAGACGCGGCTGGCGGTGAAATTGGCGATGCAGCCACCGGGAAACTGGAGGCGCACGTTGGCGATATCCACTTTCGCCGAGAGAATCGAGATCCCCGCGGCGCGAATCTCCTCCGGCGCGGACCCGGTGAGCGACAGCACGATGTCGAGATCGTGAATCATCAGATCCAGAATCACGTCGACGTCCAGGCTGCGCGGGCTGAATTCGCTCAGACGGTGAATTTCGAAAAACAGCGGCTGACCGATGGCCGATTCGAGCGCAATCACGGCGGGATTGAATCGTTCCAGATGGCCGACCAGCAGAATTCGATGGAGCCTGGCTGCGTCGTCAACCAGGCGGCGCGCGGCGGCCGGCTCATGCGCGATGGGTTTCTCCACCAGCACGTCCACGCCGAGTTCCATCAGGCGGCATCCGATATCGGCGTGAGTAACCGTGGGCGTCGCGACCACCGCCGCGTTGGCATGTTCCGCCAGATGCTCGAGCGAATCGAACACGGGGCATCCGTGGGTTTCCGCGGCCTGGCGCGCGCGTGCGTTGTCGACGTCGAGAACGCCCGCCAGTTCGGCGTGGGGGGATTGATGAATCACTCGGAGGTGGTTGCGGCCGAAGGAGCCCGCGCCGACCACGGCGATACGAGGTTTTATCACTATAAGAAAGGCTAAACCATTTCCTGATTTTGCGTCGACCAGTTGACGCCGGAACTCCGGCGGGGTAGCGTGAGACATGGCTTGAAGGAGGGCCTCCGAATGGCGATCACGGTTGACATCAGACCCGAGGTTCAGGCCGAGCTTGCCCGTCAGGCGGCCGCCCACGGCCGTGCAGTCGAGGCATATGTGGCGAGCTTGCTCGAAGAGGCCGTCGGCCCGGACCGGCTGAGGGCCGAGCATATGAGTGCGGATCGGCTTGCAAGCGCCTTCCGGGAAATAGCGGAGTTCTCCCACAAGATTCCGTCGTTGCCGGACGAGGCTTTCACACGCGAAAGTCTATATCAGGATCACGACTGATGCCGGATGGGGCGGCGTGGCTGCTAGTTTCGCGCCCGCGTGTTCCTGCCAGTGCTTAAGCTCGCTGGTATACTCGCTCGCAGGGAGCCTGGATTATGGCATGAGGGTCCTATGAGCAACGGCCGGCATTTCTCCATTCAGTCGTTTCTTTGGTCTATTGTGCTGGTCGCCGTCGCAGCCGTCAGCGTCTACCTGGGGTATGAACTGGTGGTTGTGCCTCGACGAGCGCTACAGGATCAGATTCGCGCGCAGCAGGACGCCATCGTCAAGCTCGAACAAGATAAGCAACGGCTGGAAGCCTACTTGCAGATCCTGAAGCACGTCGACCGGCGAGCTCGCGTCGAGGTTCTGCAACAGGCCAGGGACCAGCAGGGGAACTTGCAAACCACGATCCGCTTCACCGAGACTGACTCGACCGGCAAACCGATTAGCGTCTCGCGCGAGATGACTCTTCCTGGGCAGGAGGTCTATTTCGATACGTTAGTGATCAAGTTCGATGACCACTTCATCGAGCAGGGCGATCCCTTAAAAGGCCAGTCGCTGATGCTATTCCGGCGAATCTTCTCGAGCACCATGCGGGCCGAGGATGGATTTGTCATCGACGCGGAAGGCCAGCCGCCCGGAATCTACGCCGAGGGGCAAGGCCCCAGCAGCTTCGAGAAGGAGCTCTGGAAACGCTTCTGGGAACTTGCCAACGACGAAAAATTGGCAAGGGAGCACGGCGTGCGGGCCATCCACGGCGACGCGCCCTACATGCGTATGGAGCCCGACCGGGTATACGAGATCTGGCTGAGGTCGACCGGCGAAGTCATCATCACGCCCGGCACGCGGCTGACAGCCTCACAGTCCATACCGTAGAGCCCAGCGCCACGCGCTGGGGGAGTTTCACTGGTGGAAATCGCCCTCATGCGCCACGGAATGCGCCACGGGCCTTGGGGACCTTCACGAGCCTCAAATCCGACACCGCCCCCTGGGCGTCAAGTTTCAAACCCCGCCGCCGTTCCCGTCAGCGCATTAGCCTAACGAAATCAACAAGAACCGCCGAATATAGATTTTCAGGACTACCCCTTGCGCCGCACAGTTATAGCCCTTCTGATCGCCTTGGCGGGGAGCGCCACGCTGCGCGCCCAGCGCTATAACTTTAAGGTCTACGGCGAGGAGGAAGGGCTCCAAAACCTGGCCGTCCAGGTGGTCCTACAGGACCGCGCGGGATTCCTGTGGGTGGGCACGCAAAACGGCCTGTACCGCTATGACGGCAGCCGATTCGTGGCTTTCGGCAAGGCGGAAGGGCTTCCCGGCGCGCGGATTGAATCCCTGCATGAATCGATCGATGGGACGCTGTGGGTGGGAACGCGGGTAGGGCTCGCGCGGCGCCGGGGCGACCAATTCGAGCCAGTTCCCATGCAGATCGCGCAGGGCGTGGCCGGCCGCGCTGGGATTGCTTCGGATGCTTCCGGCAAGCTATACTTCGCCACCGAACGCGGCTTGGTGACCGGCACGCGCTCCGGCGATAAGTTCGAATTTGCGCTGATCCCAGGGCCGGGCGGCGCGCAGGAAGCCGCGACTGTTTATGTCGATCCGTCGGGAAAGGCCTTATACGGTTGCGGCGCCAGTTTGTGCCGCGTGGAACAGGTTGCGGGCCATGACACTGCGCGCGACGTCGCCGCCGAATCCGGCTTGCCCCCGGGACCGTGGAGCGCCATTCTCGGCGATCTGGAAGGTAATCTGTGGCTCCGCAGCGATCATCAGCTATACCTGCGCCCGAGCGGCGCGGAGCGTTTTCAATCGCGCCCTGGGCTGCCCGAATCCACCAACACGTATCCGACGTTGGCGCTGGATCCCGCCGGCCGATTGCTGGTTCCCACCTATCGCGGACTGGCGCGCGAATCGACCAACGGCTGGGAGATCATCGACGCGGGGCAGGGGTTGCCCGCCAACGATATTTCCGCGGTGGTGCAGGATCGCGAAGGGTCCATTTGGCTGGGGCTGCTGGGCTCTGGACTGGCACGCTGGCTGGGCTACAACGAATGGCAGAGCTGGACCGAGCGCGAGGGGTTGAGCCGCGAATCGGTCTGGTCCATTGCGCGCGACCCAGGCGGCCGGTTGTGGGTGGGCACGCAATTCGGATTGAACTACGCCGAAGAACGCGGGGGCCGGCTGGCGTGGGGGCAGCAGCCCGTGCCCGGCGTCCAGATGATCCGAGGACTGGCGTCTGCAAGCGTGACTTCCTCCACCGGTGGCAACGGCGCTGGCAGCATGTGGATCGGCGCGGCGCCGGGAGGCCTTCGCCAATTGGATCTGCGCACCATGCAAACGCACGCCGTTGGGCCGGAGCAGGGTCTCACGAGCGACAACATTCGCCACGTGATGACGGATCGCGACGGCCGGGTGTGGGTCTCCACGCGCAACGGATTGTTTCGCAAGATGCCGAATGCCTCGCGATTCGAAGAAATCGTTCCGCCTTCTCCGGTGGACCCGGGACCAGCCGCGGCACAACACTTCGACCAGTCCCCGCGGCCCCCATCCGAGGTCTTCCACATGACCATGATGGATGGGGCGGGCCAGGTCTGGATCGCTGGAACTCGCGGCCTCGCTCGCCTCTCGGGCGAGCGCTGGACGCGCTTCACCGAACGCGACGGGTTGAAGTCGAACGTGATCGCGCACATGGCCGAAGACCCCGACGGCGCCATCTGGATCGGTTATTACGAAGCCTTCGGATTGACCAGGCTCACGTTTCCGCAAGGCCGCCTCAAGCTGGAACATTTCACCACTGCTTCCGGCCTGCGCTCCGATAAATCGATTTTTCTCGGTTTCGATGCGCGCGGATGGCTGTGGGCCGGCTCCGATCATGGCGTCGACGTGTTCGATCGCGTGCATTGGCGGCACTACGGCAAGTCCGACGGGTTGATCTGGGACGATTGCAACAGCAACGCATTTCTGGCCGACCGAGACGGAGCAGTCTGGATCGGCACCAGCCGGGGCGTGTCGCGCTTCCGTCCACTCGCGTCTCCTCCGCCGAGCGTGCCCCCGTCCGTGGTTTTCACCACGGTAAGATTCGGCGATCAGACCCCCGATACAGCATCCGCCGCGGCGTCCGGCGCCCCATCCAATGCCGCATCCAGCGCTGCGTCCGGTATAGAAGTGCCCTATCGGAGACGCTCCCTCCAGGTGCGCTTCGCGGCGCTGACCTTCCTTCAGGAATCGCAGGTATTGTTTCGTTACCGCCTGGCGAGCGTCACTCGCAACTGGCTCGAAACCGCGCAGCGCGAGCTCAACTATCCGCAGCTTCCCCCCGGGGATTATACGCTCGAAGTGACTGCGCGAACGGCGCAAGGCGTATGGAGCGTGGAACCGGCGCGCCTCAAATTCCGGATTCTGGAGCCGTGGTGGCTTACCTGGTGGTTCCGGGTGAGCGGCGCGCTGGCCATCGTATTGGTGGGCAGGATCGTGTGGCAGCGCCGGACGCATCGGCTGGAGGTGGAACGATATCGCCTGGAAACCGCCGTGAAGGAGCGCACCCGCGAGCTGTTGCTCGAAAAGCAGCACGTGGTGGAGGAGAAAGGCCGCACCGAACAGCAGAAGCGCGAAATCGAGCGGCTGTTGCAGGAAGCCCAGCAGGCCAACCGGTCGAAGAGCGAGTTTCTGGCCAACATGAGCCATGAAATCCGCACCCCCATGAACGGCGTCATCGGTATGACCGACCTGGTGCTGGCGACGCCCCTCACGCCGGAACAGCGCGAGTATCTGGCGACCGCGCGTCTGTCGGCGAACTCGCTGCTAACCGTCCTGAACGACGTACTCGATTTTTCCAAGATCGAAGCCGGCCGCATGGACCTGAACCCGATCGAATTTTCGCTGCGGCAGTGCGTGCAGGAAACCGGGCGGATGTTTGCCGTTTCCACCGCCGAAAAAGACCTGGCATTCGATATTGAAGTGGATCAGGACGTGCCCGACCGCGTGGTGGGCGATCCGGACCGCCTGCGCCAGGTGCTGCTCAATCTGGCCGGCAACGCGGTGAAGTTCACCGCCCACGGCGGGGTCTGGATCACGGTGGGAGTGGAGTCGCAAGCCACCGGTTCCACGCTGTTGCGCTTCGCCGTGCGCGATACGGGCATTGGTATTCCGGTTGAAAAACGCGAGATCATTTTCGAAGCGTTCCGGCAGGCCGACGGATCCACCACGCGCAAGTATGGCGGCACTGGCCTGGGTCTCGCCATCTGCTCACATCTGGTGAGGATGATGGGAGGATCGATTCGCGTCGAAAGCGAGGTGGGCTGCGGCAGCACCTTCCATTTCACCGCGCGATTCGCCACGGTGGTTTCTTCGATCCAACCGGCGCCGCCCGATCCGATGGGCTTACGGAAAATGCTCGAAGCTGTGGGCGAATCGAATGGCGATTCGCGGCCGCGGCAGGTTCTGCGAATCCTGCTCGCCGAAGATAATCCTGTGAATCAGCGCGTAGCAGCGCGGCTGCTTGAGAAGCGCGGCCATCAAGTCGCGCTGGCGGCCAACGGGCGGGAGGCGCTCGACTGGCTGGACCGCGAGCGGTTCGATCTGATTCTGATGGACGTGCAGATGCCAGAGTTGGACGGCCTGGAAACCACCGTGATCATTCGTCAGCGCGAACAGCGCGAGGGCGGCCGCATTCCCATCGTTGCGCTGACCGCGCACGCCATGCAGGGCGATCGCGAACGCTGCATCGACGCGGGGATGGACAATTACGTCAACAAGCCCATCGATGCGGTCAGGTTTCTGGAAGTGGTGGAAAGCACCGCGCTGGCGCACGCCAGTAAGTAACGGTGCGGCACGCGATTGTGGGGCAGGCAATCCTGCCTGCAGCCGGCTTTTCAGCCGGCTCTCCAAGTGCGCAGAAACGGCGCCGCCTGAAAAGCGGCGGCAGCCAAAATTGGCTGCCCCACATTATTTCAGCGCTTCGCCGCGGCCTTTTCCTGGGCGCGGGCCCCCAGGAGCATGTCCTGCATCTCTTCAAAATTCCCTTCGTGGCAGGCGACCTCGTAAATCTTTTCCTGAGTCTGTTTGAGGCGAAGCACGGCCGTCCACGGCTTGGTCCAGGTAGTCGGGTCGTCAATTGTCATTTCGTAACGGATCTCATCCGGCGCGATACGCGTGAAGCGCTCGACCAAATGCAGGTTCTCAGCCGATCCCATGAAGTTAGCCTTCGGAGAAAAATTGGTGGTATCGACGACCAGCGTTGGGCCTTCCCAACGGCCGCGCGAGTCGCCGTTCCACGTGCGCATGCTCTGCGGAAGATGCGGGCGGCCATCCAGGGGAACGATGCGAGCGTCGTGGATGGATTCCATGACGATCACCACGTATCCGGGACTCTGGACAGTCTGGTAGTAACTGGTGTAATTATCCGGGCGAGTCTGGGGCACGCCCCATGTGATGCAACGCTGAAGATTGGTCAGGTCGCGCGGACCCGCGGGAGGAACCATCATGACCGTCGCCGCCAGCAACGCACTTTGCCGCCGCTGGCCCGCTGGCGTGTAGGGGGGAAGTTTTCCATCGGGAGGATCGACGATCAGCGATGTCCGGTTGTCGAACTCCCTCTCCCCCAAGGCATCGGAATTGCCGGTAGCCGTTGCACTCTTATACTTTTCGAGATTCGCCAATGCGGCCAGATACAAATCGTCTCTGGCGGGGAAGTCGTTACGCGAGTCCTTGAAAAGGCGTTCAGCGCGGCTTTTCAGTTCAGCCACCTCAGCATCGGTGAGGGATTCGCGGCCCTCCAACTGTTTCGGCCGCTCGAGCGGCGTCGCGCTCCGGTTCACCCAGTTCCCCTGGAGATCGGGATGGCCGTCGGGAGCTAAGGGAGCCGTCCATTTCGCCGGGATTTTCTTCTGCGCGGCTTCCTTTGCCTGAGCGGCGATCGGCAGCGGCGCGAACGACGTGATCGCCAACGCCAAGGCACCGAATGACACCAGAGATTGAAGGCCCATAGAGAGATCCTCCCCACAACGGCTCAGTTATTCGCATTCGCCACCGGCGGCGCTGGACCTGATAACGGCGCGAGGCCGGCCGACACTAGAGTCCGATTGAACAGCGGCACTTCGCGATCCATCAGGGCCGTGTACTCGACTTTCGCGGCCGCCAGATCCTTTTCGATCATGGCGAGCAACTCGCGCGAAGTATCCGTGGGCCCATAATCCGCCCCGCCCGCGACATCGCCCGCTCCTGTTCCCACTTCGCCGTTCAGCCAGATCAGATTGAAATAGATGTTGTACGCGGCGATGAAATATTTGTCGTCGCTGGTGGTCAGGGCTTTCGTCACCAGCTTATATTCGATGCCCTGCATCTTCTGATCGATCTCCGCGGCGGATTTCAGCAGCGCGATTTTGCTCGCGTCACCCGCGAATTTCTTGCGCATATCTTCGATCTGTTTGCGCATCGCCTCGATCAGATTCACCATCGCGGATACGCTGTTGATATCGTCCCGGATGCGAAGCTCCAGCTTCACGCCCGATTCGAGCTCGGCATTAGAGGCGTGCGCACTGGGATCGCGCACGATCTCGAAGGCCTGCGAATACGTTTCGCCGTCGACGGTAAGGCGCACGCTGTATTTTCCGGGCGCCGCCACCGGCCCCACCTGCGCCTGGGCCGCGCCCCAATGCGTGATCGGGCGAGTGTCCTGGCCGCGGAATCGCGGCTCCTCCCAGATGTGTGGGTTCTCGTCAGGCGTGGTCCGCAGGGCGATCAGGTTGGGCGGGTCGTAATGCAAATCCCATTGCACGCGATTCAGGCCTTCGCGGCTGCCGGGCGCGCGCAACTGGCGAACCACCTGGCCGTTCGAATCCAGAATCGCGGCCTGCACGGCGCCCTTGGGCGGGTTCTTGAGATTGAAATTGACGAACCCGCGCCCGCCGCCCAAGATGCGAATCACCGGCCGCGGCACGAACAGCGACACCGACGTGTCGGCTCCCACTCCCTTGGCCATCTGCTCGAGCGGCGTGATGTCGTCGAGAATGTAAATCCCGCGCCCGTACGTCGACACCACCAGGTCGTGAACCTGCTTCTGCACCACCGCCCACGATACCGGCGAGTGGGGCAATCCGTTTTGCAGATTCACCCAGTGGCCGCCGTCGTCGAGCGAATAATACAGCCCGTTGCCGGTCCCGGCGAACAGCAGCCCCTTGCAATTGGGATCTTCGGCGATCACCCGCACGTACGACAACTGATGCTTCGGCAATCCACCCGAAATCTTCGTCCACGTCGCCCCGAAATCCGTGGTCTTGAAAATGAACGGATCGCGATTGTCCATCAGATGCGCGTCGACCGACGCATACGCGGTGCCGGCATCGAAGAACGACGGCTGAATGCTGGTCACCGAGCCCCATACGGGCAAGCCCGTAACGTTCTTCGTCACGTCGTTCCACTTCGCGCCCGCGTCCTTCGTGTACCAGATCTTACCGTCATTCGTGCCGGCCCAGATCAAACCCTTCTGCACCGTCGACGGCGCGATCGCGAACACCACTTCGCCGTAAAACTGCCCGAGATTATCGCCTACGATTCCGCCCGACGCCATGTTACGCGACGGATCCTGCGTCGAAAGATCGGGACTGATCACGCTCCAGCTTTGGCCGGCGTTAGTGGTTCTGAAAATCACCTGGCAGCCAAAATACACGGTATTGTGATCGAACGGATCGATCGCCAGCGGCGCCGTCCAGTGGCAGCGATACTTGGTGTCGCTCGGCGGCGAATCGAGCGTGTGCAGCCACGGGCTCACCGATCGCGCGAGCTTGGTCCTGGCGTCCCAGCGCGTGACTTCGTCGCCATAGCAGGTGGCCCACACGATGTTCGGATCGGTGGGATCGGCGTAAGTGAATCCGGATTCGCAGCCGCCCATGCCGCGATCCCAACCCGGCTCGGCCGCCCGCCCGAATCCGCCGAAGCCGACCTGCGCGGAAGGCCCGCGCATGGTGGTGGAATCCTGCATGTTGGTGTAGAAATAATACGGCGTCTGATTGTCCACCGAGACGTGGTACATCTGCCCGATGGGCAGCGTGACGCGATTGAATCCGCGGCCATGCGCCGTCGTGATCATCATCCCAGCGTCGTTGGTGATCACGAAACGATCGGGATTGGTGGAGTCCCACCAGATGTCGTGATTGTCGCCGCCGTAGGATTGCTGCGGGCGAAAAGTTTCGCCGGCGTCGAGCGAAACGTGGAACGAACTGTTCGACACCATCACCTCTTTGTCATTCGCCGGCGATACCGCGAGATGGATGTAATAGCCCGCGCGCCCGATCAGCGCGCGATCCCAGTTCACCACTTTCCAGTTCGTCCCGCCGTCATCCGACCGCCACATGGAGCCCTGATCGGCCGTCTGAATCAGCGCGTACACGCGATCGGAATTCGACGGCGCAACCGCCACGTCGATCTTCCCGACCGGCGACTTCGGGAGCCCGGGGGATTTGACTCGCGACCACGTGGACCCGCCGTCGCGCGACACATACACGCCGCTGCCGGGCCCGCCGCTGATCTCGCCATAGGTGTGCATTTCCACCTGCCAGGTTCCGGCGAAAATCACGCGCGGATTCTTCGCGTCCATCGAAATGCCGGAGCAGCCGGTGTTTTGGTCGACGAACAGCACCCGTTCCCAATGCGCGCCGCCGTCGGTGGTTCGATACACGCCGCGCTCCTGCTGCGGGCCGGTCATACGGCCCAGCGCGCATGCGAACACGATATCGGGATTGGTCGGATGGACGATCACGCGGCCGATCCGCCCGGTCTCATCCAGGCCCATGTGCGTCCACGTTTTTCCGGCATCGATCGATTTGTACATGCCGTTGCCCATGACGTCGCTGTCGCGAATCGCCCAGGCTTCCCCGGTCCCGGCCCACACGATATCGGGATTCGACGGCGCCACCGCCAGCGATCCGATCGCGGTAACAGGTTGGTTGTCGAAAATCGGCGTCCACGCGAAGCCGCCGTCGGTCGACTTGAAAATGCCGCCCGACGCCGCACCGGCGTAGTAAGTGTTGATGTCACCGGGAACGCCCGCCACCGACGCGATGCGGTTTCCCGCCTGCGGTCCCACAAAGCGGAAGCGGAAGGCATCGATCGCTTCAGGCGGCTGGCCGCGGCGCTGTGCGTTCATCGGAACAACCGCGACAACCGCCGCGAAAGCGAAAACGCCTAACGCGCGAGAGAATCTGGAGAGCAACCTGTCGTAAGTCATATCGTGCGTCATAATGTACCTAAACCAGTGTGCCTAAACGAGGGGATGTTCTTCATTCTACAACCTGTTCTCATTCCGATTTTGTCCTGCCTGCAACGTTGGTGCCTCCAGGTGTATCTAAATACGTAGAGGATTCTACCTATGGACGATACGCATGCACGTCAGCACTACAGCGGATGGCTCCTGACCTGCGGAATTATTTCGATTGTGGCTGGAATGGCCGCCATCCTATACTCCGCGATCGCAACCCTGGTTTCAGTGATCTTTCTAGCGTGGCTGCTGATCTTCGCCGGCATGGTGGAAGGCGCCTACGCGCTCCGTCATCGGGAGCGCCGTCATCTGGTTCTGTACCTATTGGAGGCGTTGCTCGCCATCGTGGTGGGCGCGCTGCTGATGCAGAGTCCGGTGCGCGGCGCGGTTGTCCTGACCATGCTGCTGGCCGCCTATTTCGTGATCTCGGGAATATTTCGCATCGTCGGAGCGCTTGCGCTGCGCCTCCCCCATTGGGGATGGCTGCTGGTCAGCGGAATTATCAATCTCGGGCTCGGAATCATCGTGTGGGGCGGATGGCCGGTCACCGGGCTGTGGGTGCTCGGGTTGTTCATCGGAATCAACTTGCTCTTCAACGGCTGGGCTCGAGTGATGCTTGCTCTAGCGCTGAAATCGCATCGCCTGGAACCAGCGACGATCTAAGCATGATTTCGGACGATTTCGATTGGTGGCTTCTCCGCACATCGGTCTTTCGGGGATCGAAGACATGGCCGGAGAGGGAGGGCCGCCGCTCGATTTTCTGGATCTCGATGCGGCTCTATGGGAGCTCGCGGAACTCGACGCGCGGCAGGAGCGCGTGGTGGAGCTGCGCTATTTCGGCGGTCTCGAAAACGCCGAAATAGCCGAGGTATTGGAAATTTCCGAAGCCACAGTCATCCGCGACTGGCGCGCGGCACGAGCGTGGCTCTTCGCCCGGCTTCACCCCTCCGAGCGAGGGTGAAGACGTCGCCGCAGCGCCGCGGCCCGGCGAGACCACCCAGGATCGCCAAGCCGAGCGCCAGCATCGTCAGCGTCGAGGGCTCGGGGACTGCGTTCACCGAGTATGTGCCGAATGAGACATCCGTGCCGCCTGCGGTAGATGTCGATATACTCTCCGCGTTGGGTCCGAGCGCTGGGTTACCAAACAAAGCGCCAATCACTTCACTGAAAACGTATTGCTGGTTTTGGGCGCAGCCGGTGGGGTCCACGCCCGTCAGCATGTCTAGCGTTTGCTGCGCGCCGTTGCCCGGCCCAGGGTTGCACGTGCCGACGGTTGAGGGCCCGGCGTTTGCCGCCGCCATGAAGTTCAGCACCTGACTATCCCAGTTCACCGTGAATGACGTGAACGTGTTGACGGTGTCGTCGTAGACAAATTGACCCGACGTTGGGGCTGGCGACCCGCCGGTTTGCGTGAATGCGATCGTGTAGTCAGTAAAGACATCCGTGGCGTGGGCTACCACGGGAGAAAGAAAACACACGGCAGCCGCGACGGCGGTCCGCGGCCAGGTCAAACGATTCATAGAAATCCTCCGGCAAGATTCAGGATGGGCCCGCAACAGTAGCCCCTATTAGCCGGGATTTCCATTTTGGCACCCGGCACCATGCCAGTATACATCCAATCGCCTTCCTTCGATCCTCTAAGAGCGAAAAGGATGTGCCGCGTTCCAGCCCCATGCGTCAGCTTGGGGCTACACGCGGCGTTCCGAACCCTGGAACAGCCCCATGCTGACGCATGGGGCTGGTTGCCCGTTTAGTTCTCGCCGGGCTTCTCCGCGTGGTCGATCACGTAGATGTCCACGGGTCCTTTCAGCGCCTCCAGTTTCAACCCCAGTTGCTCCTTCAAAGCGGTGAAGATCGTAGGACCGTCCAAGTCCAATCCCGGCGGAATCTGCTCTTTGGGAACTCCTGGCGGAAGATCCGGCGTCCAGTGCAGCTCGAAATCATAGTATTTATCGAGCCCCGTTTTGTCGATCACCGGCCGATCCAGAAACCCGGAAAGAGTCCAGCAAAAGTAGCCCATGGGGATCCGGGTGCCTCGGCATTTGGCAAACCCCGAGCAATTGAAAGGGATCTCGAAATCCTGCGGGGTCTGGTTCAGTTTCACCTTCGGCCCGGATTTGTCCACCGTCAGCGCATAGAAGGGAAGTTCCTTCGGCTCCTTATGGAATTGCACTTTGAACCGGTCAGCCAGCAGGTTCTGAAACATGACGTGCAGGTCGTCGAGATTGTAGGGATGATCCGCGCGTGCGTCGATATCGTATCGTTCGGTATTGAACCAGGCCGGTCCTCCAGTGACCTGGCTCTCCGTTAGCCTGTACATCAACCGGAAAATCAACCTGACGGGGACGTTCGTCGCGACGTATCTTTGACCGCCGGGCATAGCCTTGATACCCGCACCTTCGCGCGAGCCGGGTTGAGTGAGCTTGACCGAAGCAACCTCGAACTCGAGCCGCGCCGGCGCGGCGGTCTGGGCGTGGACCAAGTTCACGGTCAATACAGTCGCGGCAAGTAGCAACGATCTGCGGTGCGTCATAGAGAAGAGCGAAAAGGTCGAACGCATTGCCTCATTCTTAACATAACGTGATTCGAGCGTCGGTTGTTTCCGGAACGTTCACTGTTCCAGGACTCGAAGCGATCGTTCCCTTTCTTTTGCCAACCAGGCCGATGCGTAACGTTCTTCTCTCAGGAGAGTATTCCCTGTTATGGCTCATCTCTGGCAAGACCTGCGTTTCGCCCTTCGCACTCTCAAGAAATCGCCGATATTTGTTGGAGTTGCCGTCCTTTCGCTGGCATTGGGCATCGGCGCGAATACCGCCATCTTCAGCCTGGTGGATCAAGTCCTTTTGCGGCTCCTGCCGGTGAAGGATCCACAGCAGCTGGTGCTGTTCTGGGGCCGTGGCAGCCACTACGGGAGCAACAACGGCAGGTACCGGCTTTCCTACCCGATGTACGCTGATTTCCGCGACAACAACCAGGTGTTCAGCGGAATGTTCGCTCAACACGGGAACACGATGAGCGTCGCGTCCGATGGAAAAACCGAGCTCGTCGATGGCGAGATGGTCACGGGCACGTATTTCCCCGTGCTCGGCGTGCACGCCGCGCTCGGGCGCGTGTTCTCCCCCGAAGACGACAAGAGTCCCGGCGGAGAACCTTACGCGGTGCTCAGCTACCGCTATTGGATCAGCCGTTTCGCGGGCAGCCCCAGCGTGATCGGCAAGAAGCTGATCATCAACGGATATCCGTTCACGGTCGTCGGCGTCAGCCAGGCCGGATTCGACGGCACTGATCCTGCGTCTTCTCCGCAGATCAGGGTGCCGATCATGATGAACAAGGAAATGAACCCGGTCGGCTCCAGCTTCAACTACAACTTCGAGTCGCGGCGCGGCCGATGGGTCAGCGTCTTCGGACGATTGAAGCCCGGCGTAACGCTCGAACAGGCCAAAGCGGCGCTCCAGCCCTACTTCCATCAGATGCTCGATATGGAAGTTCAGCAGAAGGAGTTCGCGCGCACAGCTCCGGAAACCAAGGATCGCTTTCTGCGAATGTGGATCGACCTGCTCCCGGCGTCGCAGGGCCGATCTGGTTTGCGCGAACAATTTTCGAGTTCGCTATTGGTCCTGATGGCGATTGTCGGGTTGGTGCTGCTGATCGCCTGCGCCAACGTCGCGAACTTACTGATCGCCCGCGCCGCCGCTCGTCAAAAGGAGATCGCCGTGCGGCTCGCTCTGGGCGCGAGCCGCGGAAGAATCGTTTCGCAATTGCTGGTGGAAAGCCTGTTGCTCTCTGTGGCCGGCGGAGCCGCGGGACTGCTGCTTGCCGTCTGGATCGATCGCGCGCTGGTGGCCTTCGTTCCCTCCCCCAGCAGCCCATTGCCTCTTTCGGCCACGCCCGACTGGCGAATCCTGGCGTTCACGCTGGGAGTATCGCTGCTCACCGGTCTGATTTTCGGATTGATCCCGGCGCTTCAATCGACGCGCCCCCAGCTTGCCGGAACATTGAAGGATCAGGTGGGCTCCATCGCCGGGGGGACCTCGGTGGGACTGCGCAAGGCGCTTGTCGCGGCGCAGGTAATGCTGTCGCTGCTCCTGTTGATCGGCGCGGGGTTGTTCATCCGCAGCCTGAGAAATCTGAAAGATATCGATCCCGGATTCCGCACCACGAACCTGCTCACCTTCGCGATCGACCCGACGCTCAACGGCTACAAGCCGGAGCGCAGCCTGGATTTCTACCGGCAGTTGCAGGAAGCTCTCAATGCGATTCCGGGGGTTCAATCATCGAGTCTTGCGATCATGCCAGTCCTCGCGAATAACGAGTGGGACAACAGTGCAACTGTGGAAGGCTTCGCCGCCAAGCCGTCGGAAACTCCCGATCCCCACATGAACTACCTCGCCCCGGACTATTTCAAGACGCTCGAAACACCGCTTCTGTTGGGTCGCGATTTCCGCGCCACCGATGTCAAAGGCTCTCCGAAAGTCTGCATCGTGAATGAGAAGTTCGCCAAGAAGTATTTCAAGGACGGCAACGCGCTCGCCCGCCACATCGGAATGGGCGGCGATCCGGGCACCAAGCTCGACATCGAGATCATCGGGATCGCGCGCGATACCAAGTACGAAAATATGCGCGCGGAAATCCCGGTAGAAGTGTATCAACCGTTTCCGCAGATGGACTTCGTGCTGGGCATGTCGGCTTATGTTCGCACCGCGCGCCAGCCCGAGCAGGTCTTCTCCGCCATCCGCCAAACCGTTAACCGTCTGGATCCGAATCTGCCGGTGTTTGGTATGAAAACGCTCGAAACCCAAATGGACGAATCGTTGATCACGGAGCGGCTGGTGGCGAGCCTGTCGAGCGCGTTCGGATTCCTCGCCACCATTCTCGCGGCCGTCGGACTGTACGGCGTGATGGCCTACATGGTGGCGCAACGGACCCGCGAAATTGGCGTGCGCATGGCGCTCGGCGCGGCCAGAAACGACGTGGTCTGGCTGGTGATGCGGGAGGTGCTGCTGTTGGCCGGAATCGGGATCGCGGTGGGATTGCCGGCCGCTTGGGCGCTTTCGCGGTACGTCAAATCACAGCTCTACGGAATCGCTCCGACCGACATACTTACGATGGCCTTGGCGACGCTGGGAATCGCGGCCGTCGCGCTGTTATCGGGCTATATGCCGGCGCTGCGTGCGACCCGCATCGACCCCATGCGGGCGCTCCGCTGGGAGTAACGCCGACCGGTCATTCGTAGACTTCACGGCGGTGTGCAATTCGGGTGATACTGACGACCTTCACCGCGTCGTCGATGCTGTACACCACGCGCCAATCGCCCACCCGGATGCGCCACTGGTTCTTATAGCCTCGCAGCTTCTTGCACCCCGGCGGCCGTGGGTCGTCCGCCAGCGCAACAATCCGGCGATCTACCCGGGCGAACAGCGCATCATCGAATGCATCCAATTCTCTTTGCGCCGACTGCTTGATCTCCAGTTCGTACTTAGGCACGTGCGCGAGTGCGCTTGAGCCGGCTTGCCCGGTATTGCTCGTAAGGAATGCCCTTTTCCTTCCGGCGCGATTCAGACACGAGGCCGTCCCAGAAGTCCTCCCAGATCGCCCCGTGTTTCTTCAGGTCGATGAGAACTCCGGTCTTGCGGCCCTTCTCGTCGGTGACAAACTGAATTCCACTCATGTTTTCATTCTCCCTCAGGTCGGGGTATCACGCGCGCCCCGGCCGGCGGGTTGAGCCGCAGATAGAAAAGGGCCAGCCCTTTCGAGCCGGCCCTTGGTTTACCGTTTCTAAGAAACTTCCTAGAAGTTGAACCGCGCTTGCAGCACGATCAGCCGGACCGGATACAGTCCCCCCTCGGCGGTGATTTTTCCGAAAGAAGTGCTATCGATGCTGGTCGTCGGGTTCGCGAAGGTCGGCGTATTGGTGACGTTCTCAGCCGTGGCGCCGAACTGCCCTGTGAACCGTTCGTTGATCCTGATTCGCTTGATCACGTTCATGTTCAGGGCCTTGGAGCCGGGGCCGTGGAGGGTTGTCTCTCCGAGATTGCCCAACACTCCCGCCGCCGGGTTCACCAGCAGCGGCGAGCCGCCCGCAGCGATGGCGTGGAGCGTCGAAAGCGGCTGGAGCGCGGCGGGCAGACTGGCAATCGACGGATCCGCGATCTGCGTCAGTCCGGTGAAATAGACCACGCCACCGCCCGTATATTGAACTCCGTGGCCGGGCATCGCTCCCAGCAGTTGCGCGGTATAGGTAGCGCCGCCGTTGTTAACCGTGTCTTGAGCGCTAAAGGTGAGGGGCTGGCCCGAATACATCAGCGTAATCGCGCCGATCTGCCAGTCACCGATAACCTTATTCACCCAGCCGGGGGCGTTTCCGCCGAACATCTTGCCTTTTCCGAACGGCAGCTCGTACAAGCCGTTGAGCTTGTAGACGCTCTCATAGTCGAAGCTGAGTTCCTGCTTGTCCAGTGCCTCATTGCGGAGCGTGCGGTAGGAGGCGGCGTACGTGGAGGTGTCGCCCGCATTGACGCCGAGGTCCTTGGACCATACGTAGCTGGTCTGGATCGAGAAGCCCTTCGCGAAGCGCTTCTGAGCGGAGACTTGCGCCGAGTTATAGGTCGCGTTGCCGAAATTACCAATCAGGTCCGTGTTGAGGTACTGCGGATTCGCCACGATCGAATTCAACGGCAGATTGGCGTTCTTGAGCAGGCCCCCGACGACGCCGCTCAGTGCATTGGTGGTGCTGATGTAATTCGCCAAGCCGCCCGGGTTGTTGTTGGCGAAGAAAGCGTACGTCGAGCTGTTGCCGAGAAGATACTTGGTAGCACCGCCGGCAGTGTTGATAGCGGAGTAGCCCGGAAGGCTGCCGTTGAAAATCTGGTCCATCAACGGAGAATCGCCGCCTGCCCGCACCGTGTTGAACGCGTTGAGGATGCCGTTCTCATAGATATTCACTTCGTTGACGTTGACCGTTTCCACCAACTGGTGGCTGCTGCTTCCCACGTAGGCGAGCGTCATGGTCCACTCATTGCCGAGCGCGCGCGTAAGGGTGACGTTGTAATTCTGCGTGTACGGCGTGCGCAGATCTTGCTCGTACCCGTACATCGTCTGGGTGTGCGAGGTGCCGCCGGTGAGCGGCACGGGAGTAAGCGGCACGTTCGGGTTCGGCACGGGAAGGACCACATTGCTCAAGTTCGTCGATGTGAGCTCCGTCACCGATGACGAGTAACCCGGCTCCATACCAGAAGCGGTATTGATCAGTCCGATCGCCAAGCGTTGATAGCCGATGCTGTAGCCCATGCGGATGGTCATCTTGTTGGGCCCGCCGCTGATGATCTTCCACATTCCGTCCCTGCCAGGCACCGCCCAGGCGAGACCAAGATTAGGAGCGAAATTCTTGTAGTCGGTGTTGTAGTAGGAAATCCCTGGATTCACGGTGCCGGGCCCGATCGGCTGGATTACCGTCGCCGTGCCGCCTGTTGCCAAGGGGTTGAACAAGGCGGCCATGGTGGTGCCGGAGATCCCGAATATTCCCTGGCTGCCGCCCACTGGCGCAAGTCCCTTGCCTTGCTGTTCTGTCGGCGCCGGATAGAGTTCCCACCGGACCCCGAGGTTCAACGTCAACGAAGGCGTCACCTTCCAATCGTCCTTAAAGAACCAGTCGAGCTCGTTCTGATGCCAGTCGCGATACGGCTGCTGGCCGGGTACAAATTGCGGGTTCTGGCCGCCGGGCGAGTTGTAGAGTTGCACAGACTCGAGCGTCGAACCAGCGAGAGCTTCCAGCAGCGATGACGCAGCCGTGGCGTTCAGCCCGATGCTCGGAATGGGGTTAGACCCGCTGCTGATGTTGGTGATGGGCGACAGGGGGGGGGCGCCAAGAACTATATAGGGCAGGTTGCCCGAGCCAAAATCGAAGCCGGCCAGCGAGATAAACCGGTATTGCACTCCGGCTTTGAAGGAGTGCTTTCCTTTGATATACGTAATGTTGTCGCCGTACTGATACGTCGGGTTGAGATAATTCCCAGGGATGGAGAGGTTGCCATACGGACCGCTGATCGGGCTGCCGAGCGCGTTGGGATAGATTTGGGTTTGCACGCCGTTGATCACCGGGTCCAAGCCCTTCGATCCCGCATTATCCGGATCATACTGCGCTTGCACCAGGGTGCGCGTCCGGAAAACGCCCACGCGGGCTTCATTGATCAGGTTGGGACGAAGAACGCTGGTGAGCGCGACGCTGTAGGTGGTCGTCTCGGTTGGATCCGAATTGCCCGGCACGGTTGGATAAGCCGGCGGCGTAGCCACGTTGAAGCTGTGATACGACTGCTGGCTGAGCGTGATGGCGAGGCGCTCTTTCTCGTCGAAGTTGTAATCGATGCGTCCTTCATACAGCTCGAAATTGACCGGAGTGGGTTGGTTCCAGTTGTAACCTGCGGTGTTCAAACCATCGCCCACGCGGAAATTGTTCGGAAGAGGCAGGTAGCTGAGCACGTGAGTCATGACTCCGGTCGGATCCACGGTCAGGCGGGAGGGATCGCGTCCCAGAACGCTCACGGTCTGGAGGGAGCCGGTGGCCGCGGCGGGCTGCACCGGGTTGCCGCTCGAGTCCACAGTCGGGACGGCCGCAAAAAGGTTCCCGTCTTGGACGCCGGGGTAGAAACGTATGTTTCCTGCAAGCGCGCTCGCGGTATAGACCACGGGATCCACCGTGGTGAAGTTACGCTGTTTGTAGGGCTCGTAGATTCCGTTGAAGAACATCTTGTTCTTCTTTACCGGCCCGCCGAAACGGATCCCGTAGTTGTTCTGTTTGAGCTGGCTGCGCTGATCCACTAGACTGCCGTCGGGGTTGCGTCCCGCCGCATTGTTGAACCAGTTGTTCGCGTTGAAGTCGCCGTTTCGCACTTCCCAGTACACGCTACCGGCGAACCTGTTGCCGCCGGCGCGGGTCACCATCTGCACTTGACCCGAGCCGCGTCCGTATTCGGCGTCGGCCGCCGAAGTGACTACGCGGAACTCATCCACGCGGTCCACGCTGACAACGTTGCTATACAGATAGAACGCGCCCGTCTGGTTATGGAGGTTGTCCATGGTGCTGACGCCGTCCGTGGTGAAGTTGACTGTCCCGCTCTGGTTGCCGTTAAGGATGTAGCCCCCTCCAAGCTGGACCCCGGGCTGCGTCAACAGAAGACTATAAGCGCTGCGCCCGTCCAGAGGCAGGTCCAGAAGCCGCTTGCCTTCCACCACGTTGCCCACGGAAGCGCTGGTCGCGCTCACTTCGATCGCCTCGGCTTTCACTTCCACCGACTCGGAAGTCTGGCCCAGTTCCAGCCCCAGGTTCAATTGGATCACCGTGCCGACATCGAGTATCACGCCGCTCTCGACGGACTTTCGAAAGCCGGGATGCTCGGCGGTGAAAGTATACGTGCCCGGCCGCAGGCCAGGCATCGAGTAGACGCCGGCTTCATTGGTAGTGGCCGGTGTGGCGGTGCCCGTGGCGGTATTTAATGCGGTGACGATGGCGGAGACAATGTGCGCCCCGGTAGGATCGGTTACGGTTCCTGAAACGGAGGCATCGGTTTGCTGTGCGAATGCGTAAGAGCCACAAAGCAATACGGCGATAAACGTAGCGACACGGACGTTCTTCATGTGATCTTCAACCCCTTCAGCTTGACTAACTCAGTCCCGCCCAGTGTACTCCGCCGTACGCAGCGAGTCAATCGTTTTCTAAAGGATCTCTTTAACATGCATCGCGAAACGCATCAGCACCACTCCGAGGTGCGAACGTGTTTTCCTGAGCTCGGAAAGCCGCGCCTGGCACCCACTCGGCGTCGCCGCCCGCGGCCCGAGGGCCCTCGGCTCAGATGTCGGATGGGTGCAAGATCGCGGGACGGTCAAAGCGCGCGAAATCCTTGGTGTTAAAAGTGAGAATGTTCTTCACTCCGTACACGTTAGCGACAGCGGCAAGCCGGGCATCGTGGACCTTCGCGCCCACCACGCGGTACTGCGCCACGAGGCGCTTCCATTCGGGAAAGATAGCCGGGGAATCAGGGAGTAGCGTAAGGAGGTCTTCGATCAGGGCCAGCTCGGCAATGACGATCTCATGAGATAAGCCGAGGCCATTATTGTCGGCAGGGCGAGTTGCAGCGCTCCAGAATTCTGTGATGTTTTGCGGCGTGAAATAGACCCGCGTATTGCGCGCTAAGACTTGCTACGCTCTGCACGGCGCTGGCGTGCGCAGTGTGAGACGGCTGCGCACGGCGCAACAGCACGTGGGAATCGATCAAAACACTCATCTAGCCTCGGTCGCCGTATATGCTTTCACGGCTGATTGCATCATCCGAAAGAGGCGGAGTGTCCGGGAACCGGCTCGCGGATTCGATCCACGCGGCGGCCCGCTCTTTTGGGCTGAGCGGGGAGTGAGGATGCACCGTGTTCTCGACCATCGCAAGGATGTACTGTTCCAGTGACATCCCGCTCGCTTCCGCGAGGGCGAGAAGGTTCGCCTGCGTTTCCGGTTTGAGATCGAGCGTGACGGTCATAACTTCCTCACATTTTCAGCATACTGCATCGTCACCGCAAACGCCTGGCAGATACTTTTGTCCGTTCGAATGGTGACGACTCGAGGCGTATTTGAAGCGACCCCTCGGAATCGAGTCACGGCCTCCCACGGAGTTCGGAAAGCCGCTGCTGGGCGGCTTCCCGGGTCTTCGGGTCCATCCCCGAGCCGTACTGCACCGCGAATTCCATCTGCCGCCTGGCTTCCTCCAGGTGGTTCTGGGCGATCAGCATGAGGCCGAAATTGTAATGGCCCAATCCGTACTCCGGATGATACCGGATCGCCGCCTCGAAGTGATCGCGCGCCTCGCCCGCCCGATTTCCTTGAAACAGCAAAATGGCAAGATTCACGTGCGCCGCCGAATAATCCGGCTGAAGGCGGATCGCTTCGCGGTAGGAGGCTTCCGCGCGTCCGCTGTCGTTTGACCGTGGATCGGGCGGCTGGGCTGGTTGTTGTGAAAAGAGCGACGCCAGCGCGTAGTGCGATTCAGGAGCCTCCGCGTCCAACGCCAGCGATCTCTGCAGCATATCGATAGCCTCGCTGCTCCTGCCGAGTTTTATCTGCGCCTCGCCCAGTTGCCGCCATGCGACGGCATCGGCCGGGTCCAGACGGGTGGCTTGCCGGAAAGCCTCAACGGCGCCCGCCTCATCGTTGGTTTTCTCAAGGGCGCCGCCCAGGCCCAGTGCGGCTGCCAGCGAGTCGGGCTTGCGGCGAAGCGCTTCCTTATATAAGGGAATCGCTTTACCCGGCTGATTGGCTCGCACGAACGCATCGGCGAGTTCGATGTAGAACTCGGCTCGCGCGGGCCGGTAAGTTTGGACTGCGGCCGCGAATTGGGCCAGGCCCTCTTGAGTATTGTTATCTTCGCGGACCTGCGCAAGCGCCACATACAATTTGTTCTCGGGAGTTTGCGCTACGGAGGATAGCACCATGGAGCTTGGCCGGCTCAAATCATAAGGGATCACCAGGCCGTGGTAGATGATCCCAGGGCCATGCGGCTCCGGGATTTCTGCCAGCAGGCCGCGCTCAGGTTTCTGGCGCTGGATGTAGTGGTCGGTCATGACCGCGTGGACCACATCCTCGGTTCGGCGCTTCGGCATGTGGCAGGCGACACAATCGGGAGCGGCGGTGTGCTTTTTCTCCGCGACAGCTTCGGTAAAAGCCGCCGCGTGACATTGGCGGCAGATGCCGTTGTAGCCTCCTCCCGTGGGTTTCGATCCGTGAGGATCGTGACAAGTCGTGCACTTCAACGCCCCGTCGCTCTTCAGGAAACACGCCGACATGCGCAGTCGATATACCGAATTGACGATCTGAAACCGGTCGTCCGAAGCGGATTTCCCATGATCAGCCGCCGCGGGCGCGTGATCAAACGAAAGCATGAAATCCGCCAGCGGGTCGCCGGGCCGGTAAGAGAACGGCCCGCGATCGTATCTGAGAATCTGCGGAAACGGAAAGCTGTCGGTTTCGAGGTGACACTGCGCACACACCTCCATTTGGCGATCCGCGGTCAAACGTTTCGGATTCACGATGGCTGCGCGAACGGCTTCCGCTGCCGGACGCGGCGACCGCGCGATTTCGACGTGACGCGCGCCCGGCCCATGGCAGCGCTGGCAATCGATGCCTTCCGGCAGCGCGCCCGAGAAAACGGGCTCGGCGCGCAGTTGCTCGTGACCGGCCGGGATGTCCGGGTAAGCATTGTGGCAGAACATGCATTCGTAGCTGATCTTGCGGCGCGAATTGGGCTGGATGGGCGTGTCGTAGCCCGGATTCATCCCCCAAAAGCCACCGCGCTCGGCGTACCAGGCCAGCGGAAGTTCCTGTAGCGCGCCTTGGGAAGTGCGGTGAAGATAGGTCCGCACATGATTCCCCGACCCCATGACGTAATCGACCTGCTTTTCTTCGACGTTCGATTCCTTGCCGTCCGCACCGATCTGGTAGCGGCGCTGATAATACTTGCCGCTCCGTTCGAGCATCGTGAAATGGGTGTCGGAAGCCGCGTGATAAAAACTGCTGGTGACGCGGTAATCCTCTACCGTATTGGCCGGGGACGGCTTATAGAAGGACCGGCCCATGCCGGTGAGGGCGTAGGTTACGGCAATTTGGGAATGACACGCCGTGCATGCTCGCGGATCGGCGTAACCCGAGTCGGGCTCCGCATCAAGAGGGGCGCACAGGGCCATCGAAATCCGCGTGGAAAGAGCCGCCGCGATCACCGCACGCGCAAGCACGCCTCTTTTCACCAGCACATCGTAACATGCGATGTGCCGCACTTCGCGGTCAAGCCCCACCCGTCAGGGTGGGGATGCCTTTCGCGCCACCTTCCGGCGCTACCCGTCCGGGTGGGATGCCCTTCGCGCCACCTTCCGGCGCTACCCGTCCGGGTGGGATGCTTTTCGCGCCACCTTCCGGCGCTACCCGTCCGGGTGGGATGCTTTTCGCGCCACCTTCCGGCGCTACCCGTCCGGGTGGGGATGCCTTTCGCGCCAGCTTCCAGCCCCACTCGGCAGAGCGGTTCTCCAGTTCACGTCGGGACAAGTGCCCGTCCTGACAGGCGGGGCTTGAGCGCGAAACATGAAGCGCACTCGCCTGGCCGGCCAGATCGGCTACTCGTCCCGCAACGCTCTGATCGGATCGATACGAGCGGCGCGCCGCGCCGGTACCACGGCGGCGATCATCACGATCAATCCGAATCCCACCAACACCGCGCAAAACGTGAGCGGATCGACGCCGCTCACGCCCGCCAGCAGTTGTTGCGTCATCCCGCGCGCGCTCAGGGCCAGGCCGATCCCC